>Ga0075011_10000228_pt1 | contig 29268 bp, 26 predicted proteins | sample TARM_MetaG_T_14_FD_72354 | JGI IMG/M metagenome (GOLD analysis project Ga0075011, IMG submission 72354) | Freshwater microbial communities from Pennsylvania, USA, analyzing microbe dynamics in response to fracking - TARM_MetaG_T_14 | ecosystem: Environmental > Aquatic > Freshwater > River...
AGTTTAAAAGAAAAATCAGAAAAACTATCAATCATTGTTGATAATTTAGAAAGCGCAGTTGAACGTTTAGGATTCGTTGATTACAACGAAGACAAAAAAGCATTCACTTACACTCGCTTCCCTGAACGTAGTGAAATCTTATCTGAAATTAAAGAAAACTTAATTGTTGAGTTCTACAACAGATAATCATTAATTGGCACACTTCGGTGTGCCTTTTTTTATACCTTTTTTTGCGCATAAAAAAAGCGTCAAAAGACGCTTATTTTATGCATTATTTTTTATACGCTGCATTCACAAGTGTGATGTAGCTTTTTGGATTTAAACTCGCACCACCAACAAGGGCTCCATCAATATGTGGCATTGATAGTAATTCATCCACATTTTCAGGTTTTACACTACCACCATAAAGAATTCTTACACTATCGGCAGTTTCACTGTCGTATAATGCTTCTACTGTTTTACGGATTCCTTCAATGGTTTCGTTCGCTTGTTCGCTTGTTGCAGTTTTTCCTGTTCCAATCGCCCAAATCGGTTCATAAGCAATAACAAGGTCTTTAACTTGTTCACTGCCTAGGCCTTCAAGCGCTTTTTCTACTTGGTTTTTAACATACGCATCTGTTTCATTCGCTTCTCTTGTTTCAAGCGCTTCACCCACACATGCAATTGGGGTTAACCCATATCTAAATGCTTGATGAAGTTTTTTATTGACTGACGAGTTTGTTTCATTAAAATATTGACGACGTTCACTATGCCCAATTACAACATATTCAACGCCAATATTTTGAAGTAAGGCTGCACTGACTTCACCAGTAAAGGCCCCTTCAGTTTCTTCATGCATGTTTTGTGCGCCAATACGTAAATTATCCCCTTGACGTTTCACAAGATCTCTAAGTACTGGTGATTGTGCACATACAACTGTGTCAACATATTCCTTGTTTGGGACTTCAAGATTGACACTGTATAAAAACTGTAGTGCCTCATCTCTTGTTTTAAACATTTTCCAGTTTCCTGCGATCATTGGTTTTCTCATGTTTTCACCTATCCTAATAAATTTTCAATCTCTTCAATGGCAAGATTTGCATCTTTACCATCTGCAATTACCGTTATATTTTCTCCACTTGGAACAGCAAGACTCATTAAGCCTAAGATGCTTTTTGCATCAACAACTTTATCAGTATATTCAAGACGAACATCAACATCAAAACTTGAAGCAAGTTGAACAAGCTTTGCAGCTAATGCTGCATGCAATCCAGCAGTGTTTTTAATCACTAATTCTTTTTTCATACGGTTCTCTCCCTTCTAAAACATCGGCGGTGTACTAACCCAAAGGACCACCGCTTTTTGTTTAGAATGATTTTCTAAACTATGTGTTTTATTCGTCATATAGTAAAAAGTATTGCCTTCTTTTACAGTATAACGTTTTTTCCCGACTTTTAATATAATTTCGCCTTTTAATACATACCCAAACTCTTCCCCTGAATGCGGTTCATCTTCATCAGACACACCACCTGGTTCAAGTTCTAAAATGATTGGTTCCATTTCGTATTTTTGGGCATTAGGAACAATCCAGCGGACTGTATGTGATTTTTCTTCATCGTGTTTTTCGTAAAAATCTTCAGGCGTAAACACATAAACATCCTCTTCATTTTCATTAAAGAATTCACTTAGGTTAGTCCCCAACACTTCTAAAATGTTAAACAGTGTCGAAATTGAAGGACTCGTAAAGTAACGTTCTATTTGGGAAATAAATCCCTTAGTAAGTTCACAGCGATTGGCAAGTTCTTGTTGGGTTAGACCATTTTCAAGTCGAAGTGCTTTAATTTTAGCGCCAATATCTTTAGGTTCCATTATAGTTCATCAACAGCGTCAACACCAGGAAGTGGTTTTCCTTCAAGGTATTCTAAACTAGCGCCTCCACCTGTTGAGATGTGACTAAATGAGTCTTCAAATCCCATTTGAATCGCTGCGGCAGCACTATCGCCTCCACCAATAATAGTGGTTGCATCATCTAATTTAGCAAGTGCTTCACAAATTCCAAATGTTCCTTGTGCAAAGTTACTCATTTCAAAGACACCAACAGGTCCGTTCCATACCACTGTTTTTGCATCACTTAAAATTGATTTGAATAGTTCTAATGTTTTAGGTCCAACATCTAATCCTTCTTCATCTGGTAAGATATCATCAATACCGCCAAGGCGAATTTCAGCATCATTACTAAACTCTTTAACCAGTTTAAAATCTACAGGTAAAACAATTTTCCCGTTCGCTTCTTCAAGTAAACTTTTTGCAAGATCGATTTTATCATTTTCCACAATGCTATTTCCGATTTCATACCCTTGGGCTTTCATGAATGTATAACTCATACCACCACCAATAAGTACTTTATCGGCTTTTTTCAATAAGTTTTTAATGACACCGATTTTATCACTAACCTTTGCGCCACCTAAAATTGCGACGAATGGACGGTTTGGATTGTCGATTGCCCCACCAATAAATTCAATTTCTTTTTGTAATAAAAGTCCTGCAGCGACTTCTTTACTGTTTGAAGCAATCCCAACATTTGATGCATGGGCACGGTGTGCTGTCCCGAAGGCATCATTGACAAAAACATCACCTAAAGATGCCCAATACTCTCCTAGTCCAGGATCGTTTTTCGATTCTTTTTTCCCCTCAACATCTTCAAAACGGGTATTTTCAACCATTAATACTTCGCCAACTTGTAATGAAGCAATTTCAGTTTCTAATTTTGTCCCTCTTGTTTCAGGCACAAATTTTACCGGAATATTTAAATAGTTACTAAGTGTCTCTGCCACTGGTTTTAAAGATTTACCAGCTTTATCTTCTTCAGTTTTAACACGACCTAGATGTGAAAATAATACAACCTTACCTTTATTTTCAAGTAATAACTGAATAGTAGGTAATGCTTGTCGAATACGATTATCGTCGGTAATTTTACCATCTTTAATAGGAACGTTAAAATCAACACGGACTAATACCGTCTTTCCTGTAACATTTAAATCATGTACTGTTTTCTTAGCCATTATTCTTATCTCCTTTATAATTAAAATCTCACTCGTATTATACTAAATAAACCACTTAAAATCTATGAATAGCCAAGGATGAAAGCGTTTTACCTTTAAGAAAATGCTTTCAAATGACAGAATTAATGAAAATATCTTCTTTTTTAAGTCTATTCATGAAATCTAGGGTTTTTTGATATTTTTTTAAAAGTTTTTGATAAGGCTTATTAATGAAAAGAGTCGTTCCGTCTTTAAAATAAATTTTCGTTTGAAGATTTACAGCCTCTACCCTTATAACATTTAGTGCATTGATTGCAACATTATCATACGCTTTTAAATGATGACTTTGAAAAAGACATACCGAATCATTGATGAAAAGCGGGACATTATGTGACATATTAAAACGCCGTTTAGTCGCTTCAATTCTTCCTTCATAAGTTGTTAAAGCGGGTAACAACAAGTCGTTTAAAACTGCTTTTATGCTCTTTTTATGATATGATTCTTTTTTGTTTTCATGGAACAGTGTTCCTAGTGGTGTGTTTTTAATATAGTTCATGACTGCCTCCTAAAAAAAGGGTGCTAAACACCCTTTTCAACAATTTTAGTTTTTAATTCTTTCATCTCAAAATAGTAAACAACAAACGATAATAATCCTGCAATCGTATCCGCTAAGAAGAATGTTAACCAAATTCCATCAATCCCGATTAACCATGATAATAAAAAGGCAATTGGAATATAAAGAATAAATCGTCGCGAAAGTGCAACAAAGAATGCTCGAATCGGGTAACCCATCGCTTGATAGACCCCAGATAATATGACCTGGAATGTAATAAATCCAAAGCCTAATGAGACCATCCTAAACGCCTTAGCACCCTCAGCAATAAAAAACGGATCTGATTCTGGGGAAAAGATCATAAAGAAATATTCTGCGAATAATAATACCAGGACGGTTGTTGAGGCAAAATATATCAATAATAGCTTTGAAGCATAGGCTATCACATCATGAAGTCGTTTGAAAAATTGCGCGCCAAAATTAAACCCGACAATCGGAACTAATCCTTGTACTAGTCCAAACCCAGGCATGAGTGTAAATCTAATTAACCGGTTAATAACACCATAGATAGAAATATAAATGGCGGGGTCTGCAGGGGCGTATTTATTAATCAAGTTATTGACAACAATGATGAGTAATGCACCAAGCGATTGCCTAACAAAGGTTGGTATTCCAACAGCAACCACTTCTTTAAAAATTTTAAGATCGACTTTATAAATCGTTTTTAGATCAATGATGAGCGATGAATCTTTACTTAGCCCTTTGACCATGATATACACAAATTGTGCACTCTTAGCAATTGCTGTAGCATAAGCCGCACCTGCTACACCAAGTCCAAGACCAAAATCAAAAATAAATAAAGGGTCTAAAATAATATTGATTACTGCCCCAATAATTAAGGCTTTCATTGCAATTTTAGGTCTACCTTCTGCACGGGTTAGATTATTTAGCGTAATCGATAAACTAAATGGAATTAAGGCAATTAAAATAATTTGTAAATAACTTTTCGCATAAGCATAATTTGATGGACTTGCACCAAATAAATTTAAAATTGGGTCCAAAAATATAAAGGTAGCTATACTTACAAACGCTGCTAAAAGAAAATTCATCATTAAAGCAGTGTTGACAACTCGTCGCATGGTCTTCTCATCCCCACGTCCATAAGCACGTGAGAAGACACTACTACTCCCTACCCCAATCCCAGCACCAAGTGCCAGTACAATCATTTGAATAGGGTATGCAATACTTAATGCACCAATTGCAATTTCGCCTGCGCCCCAGGCGATAAAGATTGTATCAACTAGGTTATATAGCGCATTAAAAATCATGGCAAGTGTTGCAGGAACAGCAAGTTTGATTAATAGTTTTTTTACATTCATTGAGCCAAACATTTCACTGCGTTCTGTATTCATTTTATCACTTCCATGCCCTATTATAACAAATTGTCATATTGATAAAAGTCAATTGCATAAAAAAAGTGATAAATTATTATCACTTTTTAATATTATGTATTATTTAATACGTTCTTCACTATCCATATCGAAGAAGTGAACTTTGTTCATATCAAACGCTAAGGTAATATCATCGCCAATGTTAATATCAGCACGCGCATCAACACGCGCAATAACATCATGGTTTCCAACTTTAGCATAAATATTGGTTTCTGCACCGAGTAACTCAGCAACATCCACTTTAAACTTCACTTGTGAGTTAGGATAAGTTTCTAAAACAATATTATCATCATGTATATCTTCAGGACGAATTCCCATAATGACTTCTTTACCTTCATAGCCTTTTTCTTTTAATAATTCGATTTTAGCTTTTGGCACTTCTACTTTTAATCCTTCACTGATAAAGTATCCTTTAGGATCAATTTTACCGTAGACGAAGTTCATCGCTGGTGTTCCGATAAATCCACCAACGAATACATTAGCTGGATTATCATAGATATCTTTAGGTGCTCCAACTTGTTGGATATATCCATCTTTCATAACAACGATTCTACTCGCCATTGTCATCGCTTCAATTTGGTCATGGGTAACATAAATTGTCGTAGTTTCAATACGTTCATGTAATTTAATGATTTCAGCACGCATTTGAACACGTAACTTAGCATCTAAGTTTGAAAGTGGCTCATCCATTAAGAATACTTTTGCATCACGTACAATCGCACGTCCAAGTGCCACACGTTGACGCTGTCCACCTGATAAGGCTTTTGGTTTACGGTCTAAATACTCATCAAGTCCTAAGATATCCGCTGCATTTTTTACACGGCGTTCAATCTCATCTTTAGGCATTTTACGTAATTTTAATCCGAATGCCATATTATCATAAACCGTCATATGTGGATAGAGTGCATATGATTGGAAAACCATCGCAATATTACGGTCTTTTGGGGCTGTATCATTAACAAGTTTATCATCGATGTATAATTCACCCGATGTAATCTCTTCAAGCCCTGCAACCATTCTTAAAGTCGTTGATTTCCCACACCCTGATGGTCCAACAAAAACGATAAATTCTTTGTCTTTTACATCTAAGTTGAAATCGAAAACTGCTTGTACACCATTGTCGTATACTTTATTAATATCTCTAAATTTTAACTCTGCCATTTAAATCTCTCCTTTTTCATTGTTTCCATTATAATTGATACTGTCTTTAAATGCACTATGCATAGTGCACAAAATTACCCAAATAACAGGTAAAAAATCGCTAATCCTTGAAAGGTTTTAACATCAATACCTGTTTTTTCAATCACCTTATCAATTCTGTAATGCATGGTGTTTCTATGTAGGTACAAATGTTTTGCGGCAATCGATATATTCATATTGTGACTAGCTAGCGCTAAGAGTGTGTCAATCATTTCTTGACCTAAAATAGATGCAAGTTTTTTCTTAATACTCTCAAGGTGTGTCACATTTCTTTTAATCATGTATTTGATTAAATCCATTAAATCGTAAGTGTTATAAGGAAGAGACTGAATAAAGTGTATAAGACTCTCTTCATCTAAAAATGATAAGCTTCGTTCATAAGTTTCAAAAATGATTAAGTCTTCTTGAAAATCTGTTAAAATGAGGCTTCTAATCGCTTCATAATCTAGGGGTTCATCCTCAACACATTCATGATAGGTTATTTTAAAAAGCTGCTTTGTCAGTGTGATCAATTTGATATCTTGATGCAATGCTTTAAATAAACTTTTTAAGGATTCATTCGGCGTTTTTTGAAAAACATACACTATTTTTTTCATCGTATCACTACTTTCTCAGTCTATTATAACAAAAAGCGATTCCTTTAAAAATAGGAATCGCTTTAAATATTTACTTAATAGACAGATAACGTTCTGAAAGATTTTCCTTCGTAAATCCGAAATGTTTAATCGCATCACTACCAGGAGCACTCACACCAAATGATGTAATTCCCTGAACATCATTTGCAAACTGATACCATAAATCTGGCGCACCCATTTCAATCGCTAAACGTTTAGTGATTGATGGTGGTAAGATTTGATCTTTAACTTTTTGAGATTGCTTCTTAAACAGTTCAACTGATGGCATAGAAACCACGCGAACATTGACATCTTGTGTTTCTTTTAAGTAGGCTTGTGTTTCAATAGCAAGTTCTACTTCACTTCCTGTTGCAATTAAGATGCCTTCGAAATCTTTAGCATCGCTTACAACATAAGCCCCTTGTTTAAAGTCATCATAGCTTACGGGTTTTAAGACTTTAGTATTTTGTCTGGTAAGCGCGATGACGGTTGGCGTTTTTGATGATTCTAAAGCATAACGCATCGCAAAACGTGTTTCATTAGCGTTAGCTGGACGTAATGTTACAAGGTTTGGGGTTGTTCTAAACATCGATAACTGCTCAACCGGTTCATGGGTTGGTCCATCTTCTCCAACCGCAACACTATCATGTGTAAAGATGAATGTTGATGGAATTTGCATAAGTGCCGCTAAACGAATTGAGGGTTTCATGTAATCACTAAAAATAAAGAACCCACCAGAGAACGCTTTTAAATGATGAAGCGTCATTCCGTTTACAATCGCAGCCATGGCATGCTCACGAACACCAAAGTTGATGTTTTTACCTGCTCTGTTTTCTTTGGAAAAAGTACCATTAATCCCTTTAACTTTTGTCGAAGCGGTTAAATCAGCGCTTCCTCCAACCATTTCAGGAATTTTTGGTGATAATTTTTCGATAATTTTACCGATGGCTCCACGGGTAGCTTCTTCATGACCAATTTCTTCAAGCGGTAATAATTTATCGAACTTAACATGGATTTGACGGTTGATGATATTTTCAAGTTGTTCAAATTCTTTTGGATAAAGGGTTGCATATTCTTCCATGGTTTCCGCCCATTCAATATGGCGTTTATCGCCACGATCAACCACATTGTCTAAGAAATCTTTATAGACCTCTTTTGGCACTTCAAACTCTCCGTATTCATACCCTAAAGCCTCGCGCATACGGTTGGTTTCTTCTTTACCAAGCGGTGCGCCATGTGATGCGCTTGTTCCAGCTTTATTAGACCCAAAGCCAATCACACTCTTAATTTCAATAAAACTTGGCTTATTGGTTGTTTTAGCATGCGCAATGGCTTGATCTAAAGCTTCTAAATCATTGGCATCTTCTACAAGTTGATAATCAAGGTTCATCGCTTGCATTTTCATTTTAATATTTTCACTGGTTGATTCACTGGTTGGTCCATCTAATTGAATATCATTTGAATCAAATAAAATAATTAAACGATCCAGTTGTAAATGACCCGCAAGACTTAACGCTTCCATTGTCACGCCTTCTTGTAAATCACCATCACCACATAAGGTATAGGTGTAATGATCAACCACGTTTAAATCACCTTTGTTAAATGTTTTTCTTAAATGAGACTCTGCAATCGCCATTCCTACAGCCATGCTAATCCCTTGACCAAGTGGCCCAGTAGTCGCATCAATCCCATCGGTATGACGGTATTCAGGATGACCTGGTGTTTTTGAGTTTAGTTGTCTAAAATTCTTTAAATCATCCATTGATAAATCATACCCAGAAAAATGAAGGGTTGGATAAATAAGGCCTGTTCCGTGTCCTGCTGATAAGACAAATCGATCACGGTTAAACCATTTACTAGAATTTGGTGTAACGTTTAAATGTTTCGTGTAAAGCGTGTAAAGAACTGGTGCAGCCCCTAGGACAATTCCTGGATGACCACTATTGGCTTTATTGATCATATCAAGACCTAAAAAGCGCATTGCTTGAATACTTTTTTCCATGTTTATATCTCCTCTTTTTATCAAAGTTTTGACCATTACTATTATACCTTAAATAATAAAAAAGTAAAATCTAATCGGTTAATTATCCTCAAAGATAACGATTCATTATTAGTCTAAAAATCATTGAATTTCATCAACATTTTCTTTTGTTATAGAAAAAAGGTCCGAAGACCTTTTAAATTAGCCGATTGAGCCTTCCATTTCAAGTTTAATGAGCTGGTTGAGTTCAACTGCATATTCCATTGGTAACTCTTTTGCAAAGGGTTCAATGAATCCCATAATTATCATTTCAGTTGCTTGTTCTTCTGTTAACCCGCGACTCATTAGATAAAAGAGTTGTTCTTCACTAACTTTTGAAACACTCGCTTCGTGTTGAACTTGGGCATTATTGTTTTTAACAATATTATAAGGCAATGTATCCGAGGTTGATTGATCATCTAAAATAATCGTATCACATTCGACATTACTTTTCGCCCCTTCAGCTCTTTTCTCATGCTTAATCATTCCGCGGTAATTCACTTTACCACCTTTTGAACTCATCGATTTTGAAATAATTGATGAGGTAGTATCTTTTCCTATATGAATCATTTTTGCACCGGTATCTTGATGCATTCCCTTGCCTGCAAAGGCAATCGAAATGGTGGTTCCTTTTGCACGGTCACCTTTTAAAATACAGGTAGGGTATTTCATGTTAATCCCAGATCCAATATTTCCATCAATCCATTCCATGTGCGCATCTTCTTCAACAAGTGCGCGTTTGGTCACAAGGTTTACAATATTATTAGCCCAGTTTTGAATGGTGGTATAACGTGCATGACCACCTTTTTTAACAAATATTTCAACGACTGCCGCATGTAAACTATCCGTTGTATAGATTGGGGCGGTACATCCTTCTACATAATGAAGACTTGCGCCTTCATCCACAATAATTAATGTGCGTTCAAATTGTCCCATTTGTTCTGAATTAATTCTAAAATATGATTGTAGTGGTTTTTCAACATGAACCCCTTTGGGTACATAAATGAAAGACCCTCCACTCCATACAGCACTATTAAGCGCTGAATATTTATTATCATGATAAGGAACAACTTTACTAAAATACTCTTTAAATAATTCAGGGTATTCTCTTAATGCTGTATCTGTATCGGTAAAAATAACCCCTTGGTCTTCAAGTTCTTTTAAGGTTGAATGATAGACAACTTCACTTTCAAATTGTGCACCAACTCCTGCTAAAAACTTTTGTTCAGCCTCAGGAATCCCAAGCTTATCAAATGTATTTTTAATCTCTTCTGGAACATCTTTCCAGTCTTTTTCACTACGTTCTGAGGGTTTTACATAATAAGTTATCTCATCAAATGGGATTTTGCTTAAATCAGGTCCCCAAGTAGGATTGGGTTTTTCTAAGAATTTCTTATACGCTTTTAATCTAAAATCTAACATCCAAGACGGTTCTTTTTTTATCTCAGAGATTTCTCGAATAATGCCTTCATTTAATCCTTTTCCTGTATTTAAGACTGAGGTTGTTTCGGTTTTAAACCCATATTTATAATCGCCAATAATGCGTTCGATTTCTTTTTTTGTTTGATCACTCATCGTCTTCACCTTTTTCTTCTAAAGATTCCTCAAATGCTTTCCAAGCAATCGATGCGCATTTAATGCGCGCTGGAAACTTGCTAACCCCTTGATAAGCCATCGCGTCTTCTAAAGACTCTTCTAAGGCTATATCATGTGGTTGATTTGAAAGCATTAATAGGTATGTTTGTGTGAGTGTTTTTGCGTCACTAACAGATTTATTTTTCATTAAATCACTCAGTACACTAGCACTTGAACAGCAAATGCTACAGCCTGATCCTTCGTGTCTAACATCTATGACGGTGCCATCTTCAACTTTTGTTTGAATGGTAATATCATCGCCACAACTAGGGTTTTTAATATGGACTGAATGGTAATGATGATCATCCACTAACCCTTTATTTCTAGGATTTTTATAGTGATCCATAATAATTTGTCGATATAAATTTTCAAGTTGTTGCATGGTTAACCCTCCTAAAAGCCAACTTCTTTAAAAAAGTTACGTGCATTTTTTACACTTTCAATAAAACGGTCACATTCTTCAATCGTGTTGTAAAAATAAAACGACGCACGTAAAGTAGCTGGTACTTTTAACCATTTTATAATTAACTGTGCACAGTGATGACCCGCTCTTAACGCAATATGATCTTGATCAAAAGCCGTGACAGCATCATGAGGATGGACATCATCAATATTAAAATTAATTATTCCTGTCTCAGCGGATGGGTTATAAACGGTTACTCCATCAATAGCTTTTAGTTTATCAACAGTATAATCTCTTAAGTTTTTTTCGTGCGTATAGATAGCATCAAAGCCTAAATCTTCTAAATAATCAATGGCTGCACTTAATCCAATAGCTTCTGCAATTGGAGGGGTCCCTGTTTCAAATTTATAGGGAGCATCTTTCCATAATGCATCATTTTTATCGACATTATCATTCATATCGCCACCAAATTCTACTGGTTCCATTGCTTTTAATAACTTTTTCTTTCCGTATAAAACACCAATCCCAGTCGGACCGCACATTTTATGGCCAGAAAATGCTAAAAAGTCAACATCTAAGGCTTTAACATCAATTTTTTTATGAGGGGATGCTTGCGCTGCATCTAAACTTACAATGGCCCCTTTTTCATGCGCAAGGTCAGTAATTTCTTTAACCGGTGTAATATAGCCCATGACATTTGATATATAAGTCAGTGCAACAACTTTCGTTTTATCACTTAATACTGCCTTAAAGGCATCAACAGTTATTCTTCCTGTCGCATCAAGTTCGACAAATTTAAGCGTTGCGCCAGTTTTTTTAGCCACATTTAACCACGGAAGAAATGACGAGTGATGTTCTAACTCGCTTACAATGATTTCATCCCCTTTAGTTAAATTGGCTAGGCCATAACTTTGTGCAACTAAATTAAGCGCACTGCTTGCACCACGTGTAAAGACAATCTCATCAAATGTTGCATGAATAAACTGTGCGACTTTTTCACGGGCTTCATAGTATTTATTGGTCGCTTTATAGCTCATCTGGTAAACCCCACGATGGACATTTACTGGATAATGCATATAATATTCATTCATTGCCTCAATCACAGCAAGCGGCGTCAAGCTTGATGCTGCGGTATCTAAATAGATTAATGATTCGTGATTAAGTACGGGAAAATCTGATTGAATGTCTTTAAACATAATTATCACCTATAACGTTTTATTTGCGAGCAGTTCGCGGATGTGGTCTTCTAATATTTCACTAGAAATTACTGCGTTGAGTGGTGCTAAGAATCCATTAATAATCAATCGTTCAGCATCTTTTCTAGAAAGCCCACGACTCATTAAATAATATAGTTGTTCTTCATCAATTTTACCTATCGCTGCACCATGACTTGCCTCAACATCATACTCATCAATAAGCAGTAATGGATTCGCATCGATACGCGCAGTTTTACTTAAGACTACGCCTTTATTGCTTTGTCTTGCAATAGAGCGTTTCATATTTTTATTTATTTTTCCAATGCCTTCAAACACTAAGAAACTTTGATCTGCCACAACACCGTAATGTTCGATAAATCCTTCAGTATCTGGGGCATTATGTTCAACAAGCGTCTTAACAATCGCCTCTTGTGCGCCATTAGTAAGTGCAATCACTTTTGCATCGGCATGTGCGTAACGCTCATCAAGATAAATGCTTGTATCTTGATCGGTTAATGCATCACCAAAAGTGGCATTTGTATAATAAGCATGTGCATTTTCTTTAACACGTGCTAAACGGTTCATTGATACCGCAACTTGGCGGTCAAAATTTGATAGGGTTGTGTAATCTAGTTTTGCATGTTTTCCAACATTTGCAGCAGACACAAAGTTTACTGACCCTGGATTAACATTCACTAAATATTCAAAATATGATAATTGGCTGCCCTCATCTAAAATAACACTTGTATGATGGACAAGATCCACTGATTCTTGAACGTAAAACACATAAAGTTTTTCTTTAATGCGTGTATTTTTAGGAACATGAATCATTAATGAACTATTTAAGTTATCATAATTATAATTGACCACATCACGATCTGATGAGAAGTATTCGTGGTGTTTATCAATAATTGATTGATTTGATGATTGATAGGGTTTAATCTTTAAAGCATTAAATTTTTCACTCAAAGATTCATAAATAATATGCCCATCTTTTAAAACAATGACATTATCAAGCGCGTCGACAAAAGACTGAATTTTACTTGGGATAATTGTACTATTAAGTGGTTCTACTTTCGCAGAAAGCATAATTATTCTAATGCTTCTTTCGTTGCGCATGTCCCAAGCATTACGCGTTCTTCGTCATCTTCAGGAATGACTCTTTCATCTTCAATACCGAGTTCTTCTTTAATCCAGTCATACCCATCTTGATCAATTCGTTTCATAAGATCTGTTCCGCCTGATTTAACAATACGTCCTTGCATCATTACATGAACATGATTGGCACTAATATAATCTAATAAACGCTGATAATGCGTAATTAATAATAAGCCTAAATCATCATTTTTCATATCGGTCACGTTGTCACCAACAATTTTAAGCGCATCGACATCAAGTCCTGAATCAATTTCATCTAAAATTGCGATGCTTGGTTTTAACATCTTCATCTGTAAAATTTCATTACGCTTTTTCTCTCCCCCACTAAATCCATCATTGAGATAACGATGCGGAAGATCACTATTCATTTTTAATGCTTCAACTGCTTTATCATATTCACGGATAAATTTGAAAAGAGATAAGTTCTCTCCCTCACCCATACGTGCTTGCATTGCGGTTTTAATAAAGTCACTATTCGTAACTCCTGGAACTTCTGATGGTGATTGCATACCTAAAAATAAGCCTGCACGTGCACGCTCATCGGTAGACATTTCTAAGACATCATCACCGTCAAGTAAAATTTTTCCTTCTGTTACTTCAAATTTAGGATGACCCATAATAACACTTGCAAGGGTAGATTTTCCAGTCCCATTCGGACCCATTATTGCATGTGTTTGGCCCCCTTTTATTTCTAAATTTACACCCTTAAGAATCTCTTTTCCTTCAACTTTAGCGTGTAAATTCTCTATCTTTAATGTTGCCATTGGCATTACCTCCTTAAACTCATGAATATTCTAAATGATTAAGCCATTTTTTGCTAATGATATGATTATTTTTTTCCATAAAAAAAGCGCAATTCGCGCTTTTTGTTAGTGTTGGTCTTCAACCATATGCCTAAAGACATTCTTTATAATTGTTAAAATAAATAATGTAAGTAAACTTAGGGTGATACCAAGTGTATAAAGGCCATAGCCAAAAATGATTCCAATAATTGCACTAATCCATAAAGTAGAGGCTGTTGTTAACCCACTAATGTATCCATTTGTCTTCAAAATAGCGCCGGTTCCTAAGAACCCTATTCCTGAAACAATTTGCGCCACAATACGTTGTCTTTCAAGGACAACTTGTCCAGCAAAATTAGGATTTTCTGCAATAAACTGAATCGAATCTTGTACCATGACTTGTTGGACCATTGTTAAGCCTGCTGCACCTAAAGCCACGAGTAAATGCGTCGTAAGACCTGCGATCTTATTCCGACGTTGCCTTTCAAACCCAATGAGCCCCACAAATAAAATTGTTAAGCCTAAACTTTTTAATATATAAATTAAATCAACATCTTGTACCATAAGGTTTCACCCCTTTTCTTTAACAATATATTATAAACGCTTACACTGTTTTTTTCAAGGTTTTGTTAAGAAATTGTTAAGTTTCTGTTAACTCAATAAAAAAGGCGCCAATTTGCGCCTTTAAACTGTTTAAGCTTCGTCAGAATAATCCATCGCTGCAAAACGTTTGTACATACGGTAACGTCTTTGTGCTTCTTTAAGGTTCATTTCATAAAGCTCTTCTGCTTTATCAGGGTTAATATCAAGAAGTTGAGCATAACGTGATTCGTTCATTAAGAACTCTTTATATTTATCCCATTTTGGTTCTTTAGAATCAATAACAAATGGGTTTTTACCTTCTTTAATATGATCTGGAATAAAGCGGAATGTTGGCCAGTATCCTGATTCAGTTGCAAGTTTAGCTTGGTTCGCTGATTCAGTCATACCACCTTTAATCTTATGCGCAATACATGGACTATATCCAATGACGACACTTGGTCCTGGATAAGCCTCTGCTTCACGCATCGCACGAACAACTTGTTGCTGGCTTGCGCCATGAGAAATTTGAGCGACATAGACATGGCCATAACTCATTGCAATTGAGGCAAGGTCTTTTTTCTTACCATCTTTACCACTTGCAGTAAAGGCAGCAATTGATCCTGAAGGACTTGATTTTGATGATTGTCCACCAGTATTTGAGTATACTTCAGTATCTAAGATTAAGATATTAACATCTTCACGGTTAGCAATAACATGATCTAATCCACCGAATCCGATATCATAAGCCCATCCATCTCCACCAATAATCCATTGTGATTGTTTAACGATGAATTGTGATAATTCTCTAAATTCTTCGCCTAAATCACCTTCTAAATTATCAATGATTGGTTGTACTTTACGTGCGATTTCTAATGTTTTATCACCATCGTGTTTGTTTTCAACCCATTCTTCCATGAGTTCAACCATTTCACTAGGTAATTGATCTTTATTTTCTGCAAATAAGTTTTGAACTCTTGCGCGCATTGTTTCTTGTCCATGACGCATACCGAATCCAAATTCTGCATTATCTTCAAATAAACTGTTTGCCCAAGCTGGTCCGCGTCCATCTGCACCTTTAGTATAAGGTGTTGCAGGGAATGAACCACCATAAATTGATGAACACCCTGTTGCATTGGCAATTACCATACGCTCACCAAACAATTGGGTAACTAATTTAATATACGCTGTTTCTCCACATCCTGCACAAGCACCACTAAATTCAAATAATGGTTTAGCAAACTGTGAGTTTTTAGCGTTTGTCTTTTTAACAAGGTTATCTTTTGGTGTTACTTCATTGAATAAGTATCTAGAGTTATCAATTTCACCTTTTTCAATTTCTTCACCAATAGGACTCATTTTAAGTGCTTTTTCAGGTTTAGCAGGACATACAGACACACAAACACCACATCCTGTACAATCTAATGTAGAGATTTGAATTTTGTATTGTAAACCTTCTAATCCTTTACCTTTTGCATCTAAAGTTTTCATACCTTCAGGCGCATTTTCCATTTCTTCTTCAGTCATTAAGAATGGACGAATGACCGCATGAGGACATGCAAAGGCACATTGATTACATTGGATACAGTTATCATCAATCCACTCAGGAATATAGTTAGCAATTCCACGTTTTTCATAAGCACTTGATCCATTTTCCATTGTTCCATCGGCATAAGGTTCAAATGATGATGAAGGGATGTCGTATCCTTCGATTCTATTAACAGGTTCTGCAATATCTTTAACAAAGCTTGGTCTTGCTTCTTGTTCTGGAACTTCTTCATCTTTTAAGTTTTTCCATTCAGGATTCACTTTAATTTCTTGTAATGATTCTTTTCCTTTGTCAATGGCAGCCCAGTTTTTCTCAACAATGGCTTTCCCTTTACGACCATAAGCTTTTTCAGCATATTCTTTCATTAATTTTTGTGCTTTTTCATAAGACATAATTTGCTCATTTAAAGCAAAGAAAGCTGATTGCATAATGGTATTAATCATCCCACCAAGGCCAACTTCTTCAGCCGCTTTAACTGCATTGATGATAAAGAGTTTTGCATCTTTTTCTGCAAGTTGACGTTTAACTTTATTTGGCAGTAATGCCTCAATTTCAGTCTTATCTTTAATGGTGTTTAAAAGGAATGATCCACCTTCTCTTAATCCACCAACCATATCATAAAGATTTAAGTATGAATCTTTAGAACATGATACAAAGTGAGGATGTGACACTAAGTAAGTACTTCTGATTGGTTCTTCACTGAAACGTAAATGCATGCGGGTAACCCCACCTGATTTTTTCGAGTCATAGCTTGAATAAGCTTGACCATAAAGATCAGTGTTTTCACCAATAATTTTAATGGTATTTTTACTTGCTCCAACAGTTCCATCTGAACCAAATCCGAAGAATAATAATTCAGTGGTTGATTTAGCAGCAACATCAATTTCACCTTTAACCTCTAATGATGTAAAGTTTACATCATCATTGATACCAATAGTGAAACTATTTTTTTGTTCATTAACTAAATTATCATACACTGCAACAATTTGTGCAGGTGTAGTATCTTTACTTGATAATCCGTAACGTCCACCAATAATTGTTGGCGCATTGTCTTTACCATAGAATGCACTTCTTACATCTAAGTAAAGTGGTTCTCCAATTGAACCATTTTCTTTTGTACGGTCAAGTACAGCAATGTTTTTAACAGTTTTTGGCATTGCTTTCATAAAGTAATCAATGCTGAACGGACGGTATAAATGAACATTGACAAGTCCAACTTTACGGTCACCTTTAGCATTTAAGTAGTCGACTGTTTCTTTAATTGTTTCTGTTACAGAACCCATTGCAACAATCACTTCAGTTGCATCGTCTGCGCCATAATAAACAAATGGTGCATAACTGCGTCCTGTTTCTTTAGAAATTTCTTCTAAGTAATTATTTACAATATCAGGAATCCCTTTGTAGTACTTATCTTGTAGCTCACGTGTTTGCATATAAACATCATCGTTTTGCGCAGAACCACGTGTAACTGGGTTTTCAGAGTTTAATGCACGCTTTCTAAATGCACGTACAGCATCACGATCAAGTAAACGGTCGAAGACCTCATAAGGCATTACCTCAACTTTGTTTACTTCATGCGATGTTCTGAATCCATCAAAGAAGTGTACAAACGGAATGCTTGATTTAATCGCTGATAAATGTGCTACACCTGCTAAGTCCATCGTTTGTTGAACAGACCCACTTGCAAGCATTGCCCATCCTGTTTGTCTTGCAGCCATAACATCTTGGTGATCACCAAAGATTGATAAAGCTTGTACTGCAATAGATCTTGCTGCCACATGAATAACACCTGGGAGTAATTCACCTGCTATTTTATACATATTAGGTAATTTGAGTAATAATCCTTGTGATGCAGTGTAAGTTGTTGTAAGTGCACCTGCTTGTAAAGAACCATGCACTGTCCCTGCTGCACCAGCCTCTGATTGCATTTCAATCACTTTAACAGGCATACCAAACAAGTTCTTTTTACCTTGTGATGCCCATAAGTCTGTATGCTCAGCCATCGGTGAAGATGGAGTGATTGGGTAAATCCCCGCTACTTCAGTAAATGCATAAGATGCATGTGCTGCAGCTTGGTTTCCATCCATAGACTGGAATACTTTTTTTGTCGCCATCGCAACTACCTCCAATAATTTTTTTTACATATGTTGTCATACAACATGATTATACAATAAAGTCATTTATTAAACAACGTCAAAAAGAGAATAATTAAAAAGAAAACACTTACATTTTGAAGTGTTTTCTGTAGTTTAGAAAAAGGCTATCGTTATTTCAATTTAGCAATTAACGCTTCTGCTTTATCTAAGTATAAATCCGCAATTTTTTTAAAATCCACATGAAGATCTTCACTTAATCCAATATATTCTTTGTAGAGTGCAACATTATGCCACTGTAATGTTTGGAAGATTCTCCATAAATATAAACGGTTATAATCTTCACTTCTTGGTGTACGGTTTAAATACACTGGTAAAAGCGCAATCGCATGATCAAAATTTGCGTTTCCAAAGCATGCAATATCATAAAACGGATCATTATTTCCTGTAAACTCCCAATCCATTAACTGAATACCATCATGCGTCACAACGAAGTTAGAAATCTGTGAATCCCCATGACATAATGTTTTATCAAATTGATCAAGAAAATCTTTATAAGATAACAAAGTTTCTTTATAGTCATAATAACGGTTTGAGTGTTTATGGTCATACTCTTTACAATAATCTTCATACTTTGTTAAACGCTCAAATGGCGCATAATCGTATTGCGATTTAATACTAGAATGATGCACTTTTTTAAGCGTTTCAGCCGCTTCGTTTAAATAATCATGAGGGCTTAACTCATGCATCGGTTTTCCGGTAATGTATTTCGCAATCTTAATGCCTGAATCTACATCCAAATACACTGTTTCGTTATTTAATCCTAAAGGTTCTACCAATTCAATATGGTATTTTTCAACTTCACGGTCGACAAATTTTTCTGCATTTTTCCCTGGGATTCTAAACGTATAAAGGGTTTCATTCATACGGATAATATAAGTAAAATTACTCATCCCACCCATTAATCGTTGTACTAGTTCGACTGAGTCTTCACTGACATTAAAGACTTTACTGCAGGTTTGTTTAATTACTGTAACATGTTCCAATATAACCACTCCTTTTATAATTTATAGCGTTTTGATGGGTGATGCTGCTTAGCCACTGAAAAGTCATAATGATTAATATTTAGCGCATAATCTTCAAACACATCCGCAATCGTTTGAAGACAGTGTTCATCCGTATTACAGTCTTCACTACGGTGTGCAAGGACAATGGCTTTCGTATTTGATCCAACGAGTTGACTGAGATGATAAGCCGCATCCGCATTAGAAAGATGTCCCTTCACCGAATCAATACGGCGTTTTAAATAATAGGGTCTACCTGAATTAAATAATAAGGCAACATCATAATTCGATTCAAAAATGTACATTGACGCATCTTTTATTTTCGGGTAAAGGTCTTTTGAAATAAACCCTGTATCCGTCACATAAACAAGCTGTTTATCGGTGCCGTTATGCATAATAAATCCAAGCGCATGCACTGCGTCATGACTGGCCTCAAACGCTTCAATGGATAAATCTTTAAACTGCAAGGCTTCACCGGGTTCTAATGGCATAAACCGGTCTATACTAATTAATCCGTTTAATGCATCAAAAGTTAAAGCACTTGTATAGAGTATCGCGCGTGTATTATTAAATAAGGTTGATAATCCTTTCGTGTGATCGCTATGTTCGTGCGTTAAAAAAACTGCATCTAAATCATCAATCGTCTCTTGATGTTCACTCAGTCTTTTTTTTAACATTCTTAATGAAATACCTGCATCAATCAATATTTTTGTCTCTTGTGTTTTAATAAAGGTCGCATTGCCTTTTGAACCACTTGCTAAAACGATGACTTCCATTTAATCACTCCATTACAAAATCATTATACAACAAAATCGTTTACATGCAATATTTAAACACGTTTTGTAAGATATAGGGATGAATGTGCATTTTAATGGCTTTTAGATTTTTTTGGTTGTTTTATAAAATGAATAATGATAATATATAAATTGCGTATTTAGAAGGAGTGATTTACATGGATGCTAAAATTATAAGAAGAGCGTTAATTATTATTACTGTTATTATCGTTGTTTTAGGGTTAAGTTTTGCGTGCAACGCTTTAACAGGTGATGATAGCACACCAACAGTGTCAAACCCAGATGAGGTATTTTTATCATTTGACGGGATTGAAGTAACCAATCAAGATTTATACAAAAAAATGACCACAATGGATGGTTTAATGCATTTATTAAATTTTGTTGACCAAGATTTATTAAGTGATTATATCAATGATGTCACACAAGACGACATTGATGAAGAAATGAAACGTTTAAAATACGGGACGATTAATCAAGATGAAATCGACCAAATGACAGAGGACGAACTAATAGAGCGTGAACAAAATTACCGTGATACTGTCCTTGTTGCAGGGTTTGACCCTGAAGATGAAGATGCAGTTGAAAACTTTGTAAAATTGAATTTAGCTAAATTCAACTATGCCCTTGAAACTATGGATAGTGCAGATGAAGATTCTGATTATTATATTTCAAGTGGGGATGTTTTAGTTTATTACGAAGACAATCATTTAGGGGATTTACAAGCAATTCAACTACGCTTTAACAGTACAACTGAATATAATAATGTGCTAAAACATTTTAATTTAGTCCCTAACTTCGAAGGGGGAATCGGCCTTTATGAAGGCGACGACCCAATTGAAGATATCGCAAGTGATGACTTTACTGAAGACAATACTCGCGTTTTAGATGACGAAGAAACATTAGAATATTATATCAAAATGTATAACTACTTATATCAACACAGAGATGCCCTTAACGAATCAGCATCAGCTGAAGCGTTAGCTGGGTTAGGTAGTGACCATTTATCGTTTAATTATTTAGATATGATTTCAACAGGTGAGTCTCGCTTAAAAACACAAGCGGATTATGTTTTCAAAGATTTATTTGAAGCAGATAATGATTATTCTATCCAATCAAAATCAATTGGGGATTACCGTTTCTTATACTATGTATTAGAACGTACACCTGATGAAGTATTCTCATCACTCTCAAGTGATGAGCGTGCAGATATTCGTATTGAATACATTGAATCCCTCATTAACGATGAAATGATTTTAGAAATCATGGGTGAAATGCGTGAAGAAAACGGATTTAAAATTCATGATCAACAAATCGCATCACAGTATGCAAGAGAAAACGGTATTGAAGCTTATGAATCTAAAAAAGGTAGCGACGCTATCGCAACACTGAATGATACAACGTTAACTACTGATGATTATTTTGATTATATGAGTAATAAAGTTGGAGCTTTATATTCTGTAGAAGTTGCCAAAGAACATTACTTAAAAGCCAGTGCTTATTTTGAAGATACTTATGGGTCTAACCGTGATGTATGGAAAAACTCAAGTGATATCATGAAAGAACACAGACAACATGTTAGAAGTGATAAAGCAGCATTTAGTAACGGTGTTTATCAAATGTATGGCTTTAGTCCACAAAATATGACTTGGGAAGATTTCTTATATTTAGGTTATGGTCTTGCGGATGAAACTGATTATCTTAACACATTAGTGACACAGCGTTTACGTAATTTCTACATCAATGATGCCTTATCATTTGATGACATTGCCCCTTACATTGAAGAACAATTCGATAATTACTTTAGTTTAGATGTTGAACACATCTTAATCTATGTTGATTTAGAAGAAAACTTCCAACCGGATGACTTCAATGAGTATCTTGATTCATTAGATGCTATGGACCAATCATCATTTGATACATTAAAAGCTGAATTAGAAGATGTTATTTTAGATGCTTTAGAAGATCAAACGATGAAAGAAGTTATTACTGAATACAACCAAGCACTTCGTGGAGAAAATGAAGACGATAGTGATTATTCAAAATGGGCTAAGTTTAAAAATGCTGGACTATTATTAAAACATGAAAACTTAAGTGAAGATGAATCACTCAATTATAACAACTCACAAGGTTTAGTTGATGAGTTTAAAGAAGCACTCGTTGCAATTTATGCAGATTACAATACTGCTGAAAACAGTGATGAAGATTTCATTTATGCTAATGAACTAACTACCACACAATTTGGTATCCATATGATTCGTGCAGAACAAGGCGATGACTTTGAAAAACCTGAAACAATGCCTACTGCTGCGATGGCTAATGATTATCACTTAATGCAACTTGCTGAAATGTATGAAGATATTGAAGATGAATCGAATTTATCAGATGAAGATATTGAAGCACTTGAAGCATACTACGCTACCGTATATGATAATGTATTTAGCAATTCAAACTTTACGATTTTAATGATTGATACTATGCGTGATACTTCATATAGTTTTGCGCAAAACAGTGCACATCACACAAATATGCTTGATACGATTTATGAGTTATTTGAAAGACGTACATTCCCACCAATCGATTAATTGATCAAGAAGTCTACATTTGTAGGCTTCTTTTTTTTATGCAAAAAAGCCAAATAAAAAAGACCCACAAATGCGGGTCTTTAACGTCTATTCTTGTTCTTCTGAATTTTCGTCTTTTTGTTTAATTGCTTCTACTTCAACATCTTCATCAGTTTCTTCTTCCTCTTCATCGTATGTTGGGTACGTTACATTAACAACTAATGCATCTTTATCTTGATGGATAATGAATCCTTCAGGACAATCAATATCGCCAACGGTTAAAGTGTCGTTACCTTCTAAACTACTAACATCAAGTTCGAAGTTTGAAATCCCTTCACTTACTGGGAATTCTGTTTCAACTGAGTCTAATATTTGTTGGACAATTAAACCTTTTTTCTCAACAGGTTCTTTACCAACTAGGTAAATTGGAATATCTGCAGTAATGGTATCACTTGCACTAACTTTTTGTAAGTCAAAGTGGATATAATTGTTTGGGTTGATTGGATCAATTTGAATGTCTTTAAAGTAAACTGTATGGTTTTTAGAACCTAGTTTAGCTTTGAAAGTCATACTTTGTCCATACTCGTGATATGCCTTTACAAATTCCTTGTAGTCGACTTGGATTGGTTGTGATTTAATATTTTTACCATAAATCACTCCTGCGACTTTTTCCTGTGCTCGAACGTCTTTTAATTTTTCCGTTCTTTTTTCAATTTTCATGCCTATTCACTCCTCTGTGATTCTCATGATTTGTGAATAGGATAACATAATCTTACCTTTTTGTCTATTTTTTAGGCTTTTGAACCTTCGCCTTATAATAGCGTTCACGTTCTAAAATAGGGATTCCTTGGGTAAAAGTTCCTTCATCAGTTTTTTCTAAAATCTCACCTAAAACAGCAAATTTAGAATCAATGTTATCAATAAAATGAAGGGCTAAAGCTTCAGGAATATTCGGTTTTTTTGGTGAGCCATAATTCCCATAATAATGGTGACTTAATACCATATGTTCAAGCAATAAGCGTTCTTCCGTATCATATAAATCATGTTTCATGGCTGTTTTTAAAACAGCCTCAGTTCCCATTGTAATATGACCAAGTAATTTCCCTTCAGCGGTGTATTCAGGATTTTTATAATCCGATAATTCGACCGTTTTATAAATGTCATGCAGTAAAATACCCGCGATGAGTAAGTCTTCATTTAAATAGTCATATGTTTTTAATACACCATCCATTAATTGAAGCATGGTGAGGGTGTGATGCGCAATACCGCCAATATAAGCATGATGAAATTTAGTAGCCGCAGGGTATAGATAAAAATCGCGTTCCATTTGATGATATAAATCAAACGTAATCGTTTTAATCACTTCATTATCAATACGGGCTAAATACGTCTCAACACTTTCTTTAACAGCTTCAATATCTACAGGGGCTGTTTTATAATAATGTCGCAAGGTTTCAAATTGTTCTTTTAAAGAGATTGAAGCATCTTCAATATGGGTATATTGATGGACCAAAAATTGATCTCTTTCTTTAAAAACAATCGGTTCTACTTCAAATAAATAAATTTCTCCTACAACGATATCAGCCTTTTCATCAAGGCGCAAAGTCAGTCGTTCTTCATTGGGTTTTAATACACTTAATGTATTCGTATCATAAGTGGTTTCGTTATAAGTATCAATGAGTGCCCAAAACTTATCCATATTATTCCGCCTTTCTTGTTGCTTTTAAGATAAGCGTTCCAATATTATTTAAGGTTAAGGCTTGGACGTTTTCTTTGAGGGTGTGATTTGAATCATATAATACTTCAAATGCATCCTCTAAGGTAATGCTTTCTGATGCTTGATTATTTTTAAATACAATAATTAAATGGGTATCTTTTCGGTTTAGTTCATAAATCGCTGTGCCGTGTTCTGTAAATCTTACATGTGTATATTTCTTAATTTTTGAAGCATTTGTAAGTCTTAGTACACTGTAGGTTTTTCTAATTTCAAGCAGTGTTTTAAAGTCCTGGATATCTGATAGATGGTCATCTATTAAATGCCAACGGATTTTATTAATTTCATCCGAACTTTTATATGAGTTTTCAACACCCTTTTTAGAACGGTAAAACTCTTGTCCTGAATGAATAAACGGAACGCCTTGTGATAAAATCATCATACTAGTCGCAAGCTTTTGGGCTTTTAAAATGGTTGATTCATCTTTTTCTTTTAAGGCAACTTTTGCTTTATCATAAAAAGTATTATTATCATGACATTCTACATAGTTTGTCGATTGTGAGGGGTATCTAAACAGATTTTTCTCGCCACAACTACCTAAAATAATCGAGTTTACTTTTTCATTATGAAGATTATCGCCCATTGCATAGCCTTTTTCTTTTAACGTAAATGTTGTGCCTTTAATTGTTTCACGGGTTGTATCGTTAAAATGGCCGATATTAAATAAAACATTTTTATTGTACATATGCGCCGTTTCATCTTCTTTTAGATTGGTTGGCATTTTCCATCCTTCACCATGGACAATAATGTCTTTACGGTAAAGTTCTAATTTTTGTCTTAACATATTCATCGTTTTAACATCAATTAAGCCCATAAGATCAAATCTAAACCCATCGATTTTAAAATGTTTGGCCCAGTATAACACTGAATCTATGATGAATTTACGAATCATTTTTCGTTCAGTTGCAACATCATTTCCACATCCTGAGGCATTGGTTAAAATGCCCTGTGAATCAACTCTAAATGCATAGCCTGGAATGATTTTTTCAAAAGGAAATGTATTTACCTCATAAACATGGTTATACACAACATCCATAATGACTCTTAAGCCATGTTTATGGAGTTTATCGATCATACGTTTTAATTCGTTAAGGCGTTTATAGGGATCGTTAGGGTCTGTTGAAAACGATCCTTCTGGGACATTATATTGCATTGGGTCATAACCCCAGTTATAACTTTTCTCAGGATGGAGTTCATCCACGGTTTCAAAATCGTAAATCGGCATTAACTGAACATGTGTGATCCCTAATTGTTTTAAATAATCAAAGCCTGCAGGATTCCCTTGTGGGGTTTTTAACTCTTTTTCTACAAGCCCTAAATATTGCCCTTTATAAGTCGCTTGAATGGTGTTATCCATCGTGAAGTCACGCACACTTGTTTCATAGATAATGGCATCGGTTGGTTTTCCACTAAATTCTGGACGTGCATATTTTCTTTTATAAAGGCGTTGAGGGTTAATGACATAGCTGTGGGTTCCATTCGCAGTAGAACTGATTGCATAAGGGTCTCTCACTTTATGTTCTTTCCCATTAACATAAGTAATATAACGATATCGATACCCTTCGTAATTACCTTCTAATGTTGTACTCCAAATCCCTGTGTTATGATACTCTAAATCTACCACACGAGTATCGTTATCAGGACTAGTCAGTTCAATTTTGATATATTTAGCCACAGGTGTCCACAGTTTAAATGTTGTACTGTTTTTATGGTATGTATGGCCTAAATCGTCATCATCATAATAGTAAATATCATCGAATAACTCGCGTCTAACAATTTTCCCTGTATACAGTTCTGTTTGTTCTTCACGGTCATCAAAAATATAATATGTTGAGTTCAGTAAAATATATCCGTCAAATCTTAAGACATATTTACATTCATCCCCAATTCTCGTATGCGAAACGATTTCTAAACTAATCGTTTCATCGTTACCCTCTGCATAAAAACGTTTAATATTATCTTTACGGTAAGTATGAGGGACAATTACCGTAATTTCATGAAAATCTTCTAAGTAAGCATAAAATTTTGCCATGTTATTCACTTCTTTCTAATTCTTCTAGTCGATTTTTTGTGTATTGTTTTAATTGACCATACTCATTGGATAATACATGGTCGTTAATTTTTAAAATCATCTCATCAATGATTTGACCAATATATCTTCGGTTGGAAATATTAAGGTGTTTAATCATATCTTCCCCTTTAAAGGTAAGCTCACATGGGGTTTTAACTGGCATGTCTTCCCATAGATTTATGATTAAGGCTTCTTGGTCTAAAAATTCTAACAACACATTTACTTTATTCCCTTTTAACGCAGCCTCTAATCCCACACTAAATAACAACGGTTTTGTAAATGGGTCTTCTTTTGTCATTAAATGGATTTTGGTACGGGTTTTAATTTCCGCTTTATCCTTGTTAGAAAGACGCCAAAGTGTTTCATCATAGCCTGATTCTAAAAATAAAATTGTAAAAGCATCTAAGGCATCATAAGGTTTTTGAATCGTACTTAACTTTTCAATACCATCTTTTAACCCGAAAAAGTGGGTATGAAACTGACTTTTAATCATAGCCGTTAAGGCTTTATTAGCATGCGGATATTCAAATAATTTAAAGCATTCATTTTGAATGCGTTCAATGGAAACTTTTTTGATAAGGCCTGCTTTAGCTTGAATTGCTTGTAAAGTATTAGGTTCAATATTAAAGCCAAGTTTTGATACAAATCTAAAAGCTCTAAGCAGTCTTAACGCATCTTCTTCAAAACGCTCAAAGGGAGCATTAATTGTTCGAATGATTTTGTTTTTTAAATCTGTTAACCCATTATAATGATCATAGATTTTTAAATCCTCATCCATGGTTAACTGATTGATCGTAAAATCTCTTCTGGATAAGTCTTCACTTAAGGTATTACTAAATGAGATAGTACTAGGATGACGGTGATTGTCGTACTCTGATTCCTTGCGATACGTTGTAACCTCATAGGAAAAACCGTCTTTTAAAACCGTCACTGTACCAAAAGCTTTTCCGACAAGAAACACTTTATCAAATAAGGCTTCTATTTGTTCTGGAAGGGCATTGGTTGTGATATCAATATCGTTTGTTTCAAGCTTTAATAGATAATCTCTTACAAAGCCACCAACAAAAAACGCTTCATACCCTGCGTCCTTTAAAATCTTTAAAACCTTTTGGCCAGTTTCTATTAATTTTGTCATACTATCACCGCTAGAATTATACAATATTTAGCACGGTATTTCTATGTTTTAACACATTTTTTGCAAAATAATGCTATCATAGTTATGAGGTGATTTTTATGAACAGTATCTTAAATGTTACAGAAGATACCATTGAAATTAAACGATCGACCTTTCATACGTTTTTATATCCCGTTTCTTTTATGAAAGATGTCGAACAAGCATTAAGCACTATTAAAAAACGGTACCCTGATGCAAGTCATCACTGTTATGCCTATATCATGGGGGAAAATCAAGAGGTTCAAAAATATGAAGATGATGGTGAACCCTCACAAACTGCAGGGATGCCAATCTTAGAAGTCCTTAAGAAAAATAATTTAACCAATGTGCTTGCGGTTGTCGTTAGATATTTTGGTGGTGTAAAACTTGGGGCTGGAGGCTTAATTAGAGCGTATTCAAAAGGCCCAGCAGAAGCCCTTAAAAAAGCAAAGATTGCAACGAGAAAAAATATGGTGACCATTGAGATTAAAGCAAAATTTGATGATATCGGGAAATTCGAACCCTTTGTAAGAGAAATTGGTACCCTTTCTGATACAGTCTATAAAGACCATGTCATTTATTATGTTGAAATTGAAGAAACTCTATTGGAAAGTATTAAACCTAAAGTTCGAGATTTAAGTCAAGGTGATAGTGTCCCTGTTGTGGTAAAAGAATATATTACTTATCAATAAAAAAGTCGCTTAGGGCGACTTTTTCTAAATAAATAGTTGAACTGAAATGATAATCAAATTCATAATGGCTTTTAAAACTAAATAACTAAGGGCCAAACTCATAAAGATGACCGTTATTTGCATTTGCCATACGGCTCCTTTTTGAAAATGTTTATGAACATCAAAGGCCATCATCGCTTTAAATGTAATGGCTAAGATGACAAAGAATAATAAAGCTTCTAATAATGCAAGTGCGTTAGGATCCATTGGTTAACGCCTCCTAATATACTATAATATCGTCATCATCTTCAGATAACGGTGCTTCAATACGAACAACTAAATCATTGGGTAGACAGGTTAAAGGTTTTAAACTTGAGTTTGTTTCCCCTTGGATTTGACAGATGTTTTGTGGGCTTGTTTCATCGATCACACTTACTTTACCCTCTTGAACCTGGATATAGACATTCCCAAGAGTTCCGACTAAAGTATAAATATTTTCTTCTTCATTAATATCAATAACATAATTGGGTTGAATGATTTGATAGTCATTTGTACTAAGTTCAATACGAATCACTTCTTGATTTTGATAAACAACAACCGCGATGCCCTCTTCCATTTCAGCACCGGCTTGTAAATACCTTACCAAAAAGATTGAGCCTATACTCAAAAAGACTAGTCCTATAATTAAAATTAAATCACTTTTTTTCATCTGAACACCTTCTTTGTTAATCACATATCTTTCTAAATCTATTATATCATATAATATCTAAAGGTGTTGTCAAGTAATTTATAGCGGTTTGTATGCGAAACCCGAGTTTTATAGTTGAAAAAGAGTAAAAGAGACCTAATCCGCTTTATTAGTGGATTTTGGTCTCTTTTTTGTTGTTTTTATTTGTTGTGAACTATTTTCATGAGTTCTTTTTTTAA
>Ga0075011_10000229_pt1 | contig 29159 bp, 30 predicted proteins | sample TARM_MetaG_T_14_FD_72354 | JGI IMG/M metagenome (GOLD analysis project Ga0075011, IMG submission 72354) | Freshwater microbial communities from Pennsylvania, USA, analyzing microbe dynamics in response to fracking - TARM_MetaG_T_14 | ecosystem: Environmental > Aquatic > Freshwater > River...
TAGGGAGTTTCCAAGCTGGGATGTGTATAGACACAAGCTTGAGAATCAGGGTGCAATTGTATTATAACCATTGACCACCAGGTAATATAAAGGTTATAATCATACATGAAATTACAATACACTGGATCCTGATTGTGATTGCTACACCTGCAGGAACTACTCAAGAGCATATATAAGACATCTATTCAATGTGAATGAGATTCTGGCATTGAGGCTCACAACAATACACAACCTGAGGTTCCTGATTAGAACCATGGAAAGAATAAGGGAAGCCATAAGAAATGACAACCTATTGGAGTATAGGGAGGAATTTTACAAAAATTATGGCTATTCAGCAGATTAATTAGTGATTTTTGCGCCATTTCATGTATAATAATATATAAGAAAAGGAGTGATTAGTTAATGGAGCAACTGCAAGCGTTTATTCTTCCTATTGGACTTTTGGTAATTTTCTATTTCTTTGCCATCAGGCCACAGAAGAAAAAGGAAAAAGAGATCAAGGAAATGAGAAGCGGACTTAGAGTAGGAGATGAGGTTGTTACAATCGGAGGCATTTATGGCAAAATAGTAAAGGCCAAAGAGGACGTACTAACCTTGGAGTCAGGTTCAGCTAAAACAAGACTAGAGGTAACAAGATGGGCAGTTGGTTCTGTACTTAAGGACAGCGGTGACAGAAACGACGAAGCAGCCGAGTAAGCTGAATATTAAAGAATAAAACTTCCTTAACTGGAAGTTTTTCTTTTTTTTAGCTGGTTTTGCATAATCCAAAAATTACTTTATAATACATAATCCTTATGGTATAATTAATCCATTAAAACCTGTTGACCAGGGATAGGAGGAAGAATATGAAGTACATAAAGACATTGACAAAGAGCAGACTTAAGGATACTCTTTCCTATGCCGGTTGTGGCGAGTGTCAAACATCTTGCCAATCAGCATGTAAGACATCCTGTACAGTTGGAAATCAGAAGTGCGAAAATAAGTAGCATAATGAAGAGTGGTGGGTTTTCCACTGCTTTTTATTTGAGAAAAATAAGGAGGAAATAAGTTGAAACAAAACTTGATACATAAGTTCTATTTGAATGGAAAACACATGGTGCTGGATGTTAACAGCGGTTCAGTGCATGTGGTCGATGAGCTGGTATATGACCTGCTGGACCATTATATCGGTAATAATCTGGAAGATATAGTAAAGGTTATGATTGAAAAATATGAGGAGCAGAAAATACGTGAGGCATATCAGGAGATCGTATACCTTGAAGAAAATGGGATGCTCTATTCAGATGCAGATGACATATCAAATCTGAAATACAATGAGGAGAACATAGTGAAGGCAATGTGTCTGCATGTAGCCCATGACTGCAACCTTAAGTGTGAATACTGCTTTGCCTCCCAGGGCAACTTCAAGGGCGAGAGATCCATGATGAATCTTGAGACCGGCAAGAAAGCCCTTCTTTACCTTGCACAAAACTCTGGCAACAGAAGAAACCTTGAGGTGGACTTTTTTGGCGGAGAGCCTCTTATGAATTTCCAAACCGTCAAGGACCTTGTGGAATATGGAAGAAGCATAGAGAAGGAATACAAGAAGCATTTCAGGTTCACAATAACGACAAACGGCGTTCTTTTGGATGACGATAAAATCAAATATATCAATGAAAACATGGATAATGTTGTACTTAGCCTTGATGGTAGAAAGACTGTGAATGATGCCATGAGGCTTACCGTCAGCGGAGAGGGAAGCTACGATGTAATTCTTCCAAACATCAAGAAAATGGTTCAGGCCAGAGGTGACAAGGATTACTACGTTAGGGGGACCTTCACAAGCAAGAACCTTGATTTTGGAAAGGATGCATTGAATTTCCACAAGGAGGGCTTCAAGAAGATTTCAATTGAACCTGTAGTTGCACCTGAGGAAATGGACTATGCAATTAAAGAGGAACATCTTGGCAGGATATTGCAGGAATATGAGGATTTTTCAAAAGAATACATCAGATTAACCCACGAGGATAAGGATTTCATGTTCTTTCACTTTATGATTGATCTAAACCAGGGCCCTTGTGTGGTCAAGAGGGCAGTTGGGTGCGGTGCTGGAAGCGAATATCTGGCAGTAACCCCTGAAGGCGAGCTGTATCCATGTCACCAGTTTGTAGGGGAGAAAGAATTTCTCCTTGGAACATTGGACACTGGTGTTCAAAATGTTGAGCTTCGTGACAGATTCAAGGTAGCAAATGTTTACAACAAGGAAGAGTGTAGAAACTGTTGGGCTAGGTTCTACTGCAGTGGAGGTTGCCATGCAAATGCCCACTATGCCCATAATGATATAATGAAGCCCTATGAAATAGGATGTGAGATGGAGAAGAAGAGGATAGAGTGCGCCCTTTCTGTTCTGGCGAATGGAGAGGCTTAGGAGGTAGGGAATGAAGTCAAGAAGCATAGCCATAATGGCTGTAATAGTTGCAATTGTTGTAGGGTTAGCATTCTTTGCCATAAATGGAGTCAAGCTGGGGGATATCCAGTACAAAAATGCCAAGGAATCAATAGACCTGGGTCTTGATCTCGCAGGTGGAGTTTACGTTGTACTTGAAGCAAATACTGATGCAACTGGTGATGAGCTGCGCAGGATGATGGAGGAGACAAAGGCTATAATAGGACATCGTGTAGACGGATTGGGAGTATCAGAACCCAATATTTCCATCGAGGATGAAGATAGGATTAGAATAGAGCTGGCTGGGCTAAATGATCCCCAGGAGGCGATTGAGCTAATAGGGAAGACAGCAATGCTGGAATTTAAAACTCCTGAAGGAGAAACTGTCGTCACAGGAAAGCATGTCAACAGCGCAGGAGTTATAATGAATCCTTCCCAATTTGGTGGCGAGGAGCCAGTTGTGAGTCTTGAATTCAACCAGGAGGGAGTTGATCTCTTTAGAGATGCAACTGCTGCTCTTGCATCTGAGGAGAACGATATGGACAAGATTCTCTATATCGTACTTGATGATGAAGTCATATCCAGCCCAATAGTAGATGAGCCAATAAATGATGGAAGGGCAATAATCACTGGAGGCTTCACAATTGAAAGTGCAGGGAATCTTGCCACACTAATAAGTGCCGGTGCTTTGCCGGTGGAAATGAGGGAGCTGCAGACATCCGTAATCGGACCTACGCTAGGTCTTGAAGCCTATGAAAGAAGCATCATGGCGGCGGGGGTTGCCTTGGTTCTTATATTTGCTTTCATGGTTCTAGTTTACAGGGTCCCTGGAATTGTTGCGTCTCTTGCTCTTATAGTATATGTCCTCATTGTGGTTGGATCCATGATGGGAGTTGGCGTCAAGCTGACTCTTCCAGGGATTGCAGGTTTAGTACTATCCATAGGCATGGCTGTGGATGCAAATGTACTGATTTATGAGAGAATTCGGGAAGAGATACAAGAGGGAAAAAGTGTTAGGGTATCAATTGATTCAGGCTTTAAAAGGGCATTGACCTCTATCTTGGATGCCAATATAACAACCCTCATAGCAGGGATTGTACTCTACGGTTTTGGTACAGGCCCCATAAAGGGCTTCGGAGTAACCTTGATGATTGGTATTGGTGCATCCATGATAACCGCTGTATTTTTCACAAAATATGTTCTGAGATTGATGGCACACATAACTGGTGGTAAGAATACAAGGCTTTACGGGGCATAGGAGGGGAACAATGAATATAATTAAGAATAGAAAATACTCATACATGCTTTCCCTGGCCATAATCATAGCTGGTTTGATCATGTTTTTTATAAACGGACTGAACTATGGAATTGATTTCACCGGTGGAACCATGATACAGCTGAATGTAGGTTCCTTCGTGGAGGTTGAGGATGCAAAGGAGATAATGGATACATTCGACCAAAACGCCAGTATAATACACGCTGGTGCAGGTAGGGAGGAGATTATAATAAGAAGCTCCCTGGACCTTGGAAACAATGAAATAACAGATATCGTTGATGAGTTTGTTGGTAGTTTCCAGATGGATCCGGATAACTACCAGGCCCAAAAGTTTGGGGCTTTCATGGGAAAGGAAATAAGGGATAGGGCCATATTGTCCATAGGTATTGCTGCCTTGCTGATGCTTGGTTATATAAGCTTTAGATTTCAGTTTAAGTTTGGGGTGGCTGCAATAGTGGCTCTGGTACATGACATCCTTATAGCGCTTTCCATCTATTCACTTCTGAGGCTGCCTGTAAATAGTTCCTTTATAGCAGCTATGCTTACAATTGTAGGGTATTCCATAAACGATACCATAGTAATATTTGACAGAATACGGGAAGAATTGAAGTTGAATCAGAAAAAGGGACTTGAAGAAACGATCGAGGACAGTGTTAAGCTATCCTTGAGAAGAACGATAAACACCACAATCACTACTGTAATTGCTGTAGGAGCTCTTTACGTATTGGGAGTTGAGGATGTAAAGGTTCTGGCCTTGCCACTCCTTCTGGGAATGATTTCTGGAACGTATTCATCCCTATTTATAGCAACTCCTGTATGGTTCAGCCTAAAAAGGGGTAAAACAATATAGATAGATAAAACAAGGGGGAATGGAGATGCAAAAGAGCTTTATACTTATACTGGTGCTTGCCATTATTATTGGGATTTTTGCTTTGAGCAACAGTGATGTTGTGGAAATTGACTTTGTTTTTGCAAGGGTAATGCTTTCCCAGGCAATAGTGATTTTCATTTCAGTTTTATTGGGAGCTGCGGTTGCAACATTGTTTGGTGTCCTGAGGGAAATGAAGCTTAAAAAGCAGATAAAGGAACACAGAAATGCACTGGAGACACTGAGGTCTGAAAACCAAACAGTCTTAAAAAGGGTCGAAGAGAAGGAAGAACAATTGAAGCTCCTATACGGAAGGAATGAGGAATCTCCACAACAAGTTGATATGGGGAATGATTTTTCTGGAAATTAAGCCGACAAAGTGGTAGAATTTAGATAATATTATCTAAATTCTATTTTTTTTATTGGAGTGATTATTTGGAAAAGTGGTTTATTAGAAACAACCCTGGTGATATAGATAAAATCGCAGCAGAAAACATCATATCAAAGCCATTGGCAAAAATTTTAATAAATAGGGGAATAACCGACAAAAAAGAAATACAGTCATTTCTGAATCCTGACCTTAAAACACTCCATAGTCCATTGCTTATGGAGGATATGGATGCAGCAGGGAGACTTATTCTAGATAAGGTCAAAAACGGCAAGAAGATACTCATAGTTGGAGATTTTGATGTTGACGGAATAATGTCAACCTATATCCTATACTGGACCCTGAAGGAAATTGGTGCTGATGTGGATTACACAATTCCTGACAGAATTCAGGACGGCTATGGAATCAATACTCATATTGTATTAAATGCAAAGGCATCAGCTGTAGATACAATAATAACCTGCGATAACGGAATTGCAGCATTTGAGCCTATAGAAACCGGAAAGAGAATGGACATGACTATGATTGTCACAGACCACCACGACATCCCATCACAGGGTATGCCTCAGGCTGATTGCATCCTAAATCCAAAAAGGCCTGGTTGCAGCTACCCCGATAAAAGTCTTTGTGGTGCAGGGGTTGCTTTTAAACTGGCGACTCACCTGGTAAAATCATCCGGGAGCAAAATCGATTTGAAGCCCCTGCTTGAGATGGTTGCGATTGCAACCATTTGTGACGTTGTGGATCTTGTTGGAGAAAATAGAACCTTTGTAAAGGAAGGCCTGGAGCTACTTAATGATACATCCAACCTGGGATTGAAGGCTCTTCTCAAGGAATCTGGTTTGGATGGAAAGACCATCACAGTCTACCATGTTGGCTTTGTAATAGGGCCCAGTCTCAATGCCTCTGGCAGATTGGATAGCGCTTTGCTGGGCTTGAGACTCCTTTTGACAGAGGATGATGCAGAAGCCAGCGAAATAGCCATTAAACTCAGGAAACTGAATGAACACAGAAAAGACCTTACAGAATCTGGAACACAGGAAATTGAGAAGATTATTCAGGACAAATATCTTGATGACAAGGTCCTGGTTGCATACAATCCTGATATCCATGAAAGTGTGGCGGGCATTATTGCAGGCAGGATAAAAGAAAAGTATAATAGACCTACAATAGTACTTACTAGGGGTAGGAAGGGTGTTAAAGGATCTGGAAGGTCAATTGAGCCTTATCATCTATTTGAGGAACTAACCAGATGCAAGAACCTTCTTGGAAGATTTGGGGGGCATCCAATGGCAGCGGGCTTATCCCTTGACGAGGAAAAGATTGATGAATTGAGGAAATGTCTCAATGACAACACGAATTTAAAGGATGAAGACCTGATCAGAAGGGTATATATAGATATGGCCATGCCCCTTGATATGATAAATTATGATTTTATTGAGGATATTTCCAAACTTGAGCCATTTGGTAATGCAAATCCTAAACCACTTTTTGGCTTCAAGGGAATGGACCTTGCTAAGGCTGTTATCCTGGGCAACAAAAGGAATGTAGTAAAATTCAACATAAACAATCAATTGCAGGGGCAGATGGAAGCAATAATGTTCTGTGATGGCGACAAGTGGATGGAGGAAGTTGGTCTTCATTACGGAACGCAGGAACGTGAAAAGCTTACATCAGGAACCACCAATGAAGTTAAGATGGATATTGTCTATTATCCTGCAATAAATGAATACATGGGAAGAACATCCATTCAGATTGTCATAAACAACTATCGATTTGATAGATCCAGACCAAGAGGGTGAGACTATGCTAGAAAACTTGTTAATGAGAATTGAACAATATAACCCCCAGGCTGATATGGAGCTTATCATAAAAGCCTACAACTTTGCTGAGTCCGCTCATGAAGGTCAGGTTAGAAACTCGGGTGAGAAGTATTTCGTACACCCTGTTCATGTTGCTATGCTGCTTGCTGACCTAAGCATGGATACTGCAACGATTATTGCTGGTTTGCTCCACGATGTAATAGAAGATACTGATGTCGGCTATGACAAGATCAAGGAGGAATTTGGCGAAGAGGTTGCAGACATGGTTGATGGAGTTACCAAATTGAAGAAGCTCCACTACAAGACAAAGCAGGAGAATCAGGCTGAAAATCTAAGAAAAATGGTTGTTGCAATGGCTAAGGACATACGTGTAATCATTGTGAAGCTTGCTGACAGATTGCACAACATGAGAACATTGGAATATATGACCGATGAAAAGAAAAAGGAAAAGGCCATTGAAACTCTTGAAATTTATGCGCCAATAGCTCACAGGCTAGGTATATCAAAGATAAAATGGGAGCTGGAGGACCTTTCTCTAAGGTATCTTGACCCAGAGAACTATTATGATTTGGTAGACAAGGTTTCTAAGCGTAGAATGGAGCGTGAAGCATACATTGATCAGATTATTGGAATCCTCCATGAAAAGCTTGGAGAAATGGGAATCAAAGCTGATATAAATGGGAGACCAAAGAATTTTTACAGCATCTACAAGAAAATGATGTACCAGGGAAAAGCATTTGAACAGATCTATGACCTTACAGCTGTAAGGATACTCGTGGACAACATAAAGGATTGCTATGGAGCTTTGGGAATCGTACACACCCTGTGGAAGCCTTTGCCTGGTAGATTCAAGGACTATGTGGCCATGCCAAAGCCTAACATGTACCAATCCCTACACACCACGGTAATGGGTAACAAGGGTGAAATATTCGAGGTGCAAATAAGGACCTATGAGATGCATAGGACAGCGGAATATGGTATCGCAGCCCATTGGAAATACAAGGAAGGCAATCCAAAGACAGACAATTTCGATGAAAAATTGACTTGGCTAAGGCAGCTTATGGAATGGCAAAGCGACCTGAATGATCCAAAAGAATTTATGGAAGCACTTAAGATAGATTTCTTCACTGACGAGGTGTTTGTATTTACACCTAGGGGAGATGTAATAAACCTACCGGAAGGCTCTACACCAATTGACTTTGCATACAGGGTCCATACCGATGTAGGTAATAAGTGCGTTGGGGCCAAGGTGGACAACAGAATTGTTCCATTGAACCATAAACTCAGGAATGGAAATATTGTAGAGGTAATCACCAGTTCTAACAGTAATGGTCCCAGCAGGGACTGGTTGAAGATTGTAAAGAGCAATCAGGCCAAGACTAAGATAAAGCAGTACTTCAAGTTGAAGGAAAGGGACAAGAACATTGCAAAGGGTAAGGAATACCTCGAGAAGGAAATAAAGCGTCTTGGATATAAGCCATCGGACATACTTAAGGATGAATGGCTTAAGAACATAGCCACAAAGGTAAGCATCAACTCAATTGAGGACCTCTATGCATCAATAGGGTATGGAAGCATAACGCTCAATCAGGTGATAAACAAGCTTAAGGAAATCTACAGTGAGCATTTCAAGCCAGAAGAGAAGGATATTATTGAAAGCAATATCCAAAAGGCAGCAAGAAAGTCAAAGCCAAAGCATACCCAGGGAATCAAGGTCAAGGGAATTGACAATATTAAGGTTAGGTTTTCAAAATGCTGCAACCCAGTGCCAGGAGATGATATTGTTGGTTTTATTACAAGGGGTAGGGGTGTTTCGATACACAGAACTGATTGCCCTAACATAAAATCCGATCTGGCTGACGAGGAAAGATTGATAGAAGTATCGTGGGACTTCGAGAAGAAGGCTTCCTACAATGCAGAGATTCAAGTAAGAGCCGCAGACCGTCCTGGATTACTGGCGGAAATTGCACTTAAGATAAATGATGCCGATGTTGGGCTAGTATCCCTTAATGCCAGAACCAATAAGGATAAGTCTGTTCTGATAACAATGATACTTGAAATACATGACAAGGAGCAGCTTAATGACTTGATGAAAAAGGTTAGGAAAATCGGCAATGTATTTGATGTTTACAGGGTTACAGCATAGAGGAGGTCTATTGATGAGAGCAGTAGTACAGAGGGTCACAGAAGGAAAGGTCATCGTAGAGGATGAAATTGTAGGCGAGATCGAAAGGGGTCTTCTAGTATATTTGGGCGTAGGGGAGAATGATACTGAGACAGACCTGGAATACATGGTCAACAAGGTGACAGGACTTAGAATATTCGAAGATGAGAATGGCAAGATGAACCTTTCTGTTCAGGATATTGGAGGAGATATACTTGCAATATCACAATTCACCCTATATGGAGATGTCAGAAAGGGAAAAAGACCAAGTTTCACGGATGCAGCTTCACCTGAGGCTGGAGACAGGCTATATGAAAGATTCATAGCAAGAACCACTGAAATGGGCATAAGAACCGAATCCGGAGTCTTTGGTGCTCATATGATGGTTGACTATGTAAATGACGGACCGGTTACAATTTTACTTGACAGCACAAAGTTGTTCTAAGGAGGTAATATACCTATGAAAGTTAAAAGACTTCAGGCAGGGGTGTATGCAGCAAATTGCTATATTGTCCATGACGATGAAGGCAACGGAATAGTGGTGGACCCAGCTGGGGATATTGAAGATATAATGGATTATTTAGATGAAAAGGATGTAAAGGTAGCTGCAATTGTCCTTACCCACGGCCATGGGGACCACATAGGCGGTGTGATGGAATTAAGGGAAAAACTCAATGTGCCTGTCATGGTCCATAAGGATGATGAGGATATGGTCGGAGATGGTGCACTTAACCTGTCAACTTCCATGCCCATGGGAGAGGTCCATTTTAGACCAGACAAACTTCTGGATGATGGTCAGTTGATAAAGGTAGGAAGCAAGGAAATCAGAGTAATTCACACCCCTGGTCATACCAGAGGTGGAATATGCCTCCTGGTTGATCAAATACTAATCACCGGAGACACCCTTTTTCAGGGGTCAATAGGGAGGACTGATTTATATGGAGGAGACTTTGACATGCTTATGACCAGCATTATGGAGAGGTTAATGGTTCTTCCTGATGAAACAATTGTCTATCCAGGCCATGGAGGACAGTCAACTATCGGAGCGGAGAAAAGGAGTAATCCTTTTATAAACAGATGGCGGGGGTAACTTTTCTGCATCAAATATTTCAACGATTAGAGTGATTAATATGGTGTATATACTTGCAAATGACAATAGAATAAAGACACAAGACCCTTACGAACTGGTAAGGGCTTTTTATGGGGATGGAGACATTGAAATAATTGATATGGATAAAAGGGACCCAACAACCCTCAATTCAGAAACAGTATCTATTTCTATTGAGGGCGATGTTTATAAGGTGTCACTTTTGAGAGGCAACACCTTGATTGATTCTGAACAGATGTCATATCATCAAAAGGATTTCTACAGGGGGGAGACAGCATCCAGAAACAATACTGTCAAACATCTTATCTACAAGATACTATCAAGAAAACTGGATACGGAGCTTCCTTGGGGGATACTAACTGGAATAAGGCCTGTAAAGGTTTCAAAAATGCTTATGGATAAGGGGCTTGCACAGGAAGATGCAATTGACATTCTCGTAGATTCGTATCTGTTGAGGGAAGACAAAGCTAGACTTATAACCGATGTTTCACTTAATCAAAATCCCATATTGGATGCATTGAAAAAGAACAGTTACAGCATATATGTGGGAATTCCATTTTGCCCAACAAGATGCTTCTATTGCTCCTTTCCAACCTTGATAACCCACAAGAACAAGGATATCATGGAAGAATATGTGAATTCCTTGATTGAGGAGCTGGAAGATACTTGCTCAATGATGGGAAGCTGGGATTTGAATACTGTCTACATTGGCGGTGGGACACCCACATCCCTACCAAAGGAACTGATGGAGAGACTACTTGATTATATCAATACGAGGTTTGAAGGGATCAAGGAGCTAACTGTCGAAGCCGGAAGACCTGATACCATTGACCGGGAGTACATTGAACTGCTTAAAAACCACAAGGTTAACCGTATCAGCATCAATCCGCAGACTATGGATGATGTTACCCTAAGTATCATCGGAAGAAATCATTCAGCCAAAGATATAATTTATGCATACACTCTCAGCAAGGATATAGGGATTGAAACCGTCAACATGGATCTAATTGTAGGCTTGCCCGGTGAGAACAGGACCAATATGGAGGAGACCTTGAGGACCATAAGGTCACTGGAGCCGGACAACCTTACAGTCCACACACTTGCTGTTAAGAAGGGCTCGGAATTCATTCTTGATAAAGGGAAATATCCAATTGCTTCAGGAGATGAAATCCAGGAGATGCTTTATTTGGCCTCAGAATTTGCCAAGGAAAATAAAATGATTCCCTACTACCTCTATAGACAAAAACAGATATTGGGAAATTTTGAAAATATTGGTTATAGTAAAAAGAATAACCCTTGTCTATATAATGTCTCCATTATGGAAGAGAAGGAAACCATAATTGGAATTGGAATGGGATCTACTTCCAAATTCTATAACAAAATGGAAGATAGCATTGATACCTTTGCAAATTTCAGAAGCATCAGGGACTATCTGGGTAGACTTCCTGAGCAGAAAACCCTAAAAAGGCAGAAAATCAATAAAATTGAGAAGTCTTGGTGCAAGTTAGACCTTGACACAAAGTAAGTATTATTTTATAATTATCTAAATTAAATAAAAAGACTTTGATAAGGAAGAGTAATGGAATCACTTGGGTTTAGAGAGCTGATGATGGTGGGAATTCAGTGCCAATATTCTACGAAGACACCTTTGAGTCAGCAGTTTAACTGCTCGTGAAATACGTTATAGATTGAGTGAGGAAAACCTAATTAGGGTGGTACCGCGAGATGGCCTCTCGTCCCTGAAAATCAGAGATGAGGGGCTTTATTTATTTTAAGGAGGTATTAGTATGGGCGAAAGAATGGGAAATTTAAGAAGAACAAACATGTGTGGTAGCTTGAGGATGGAAGATGTAGGAAATGAGGTTGTCCTAATGGGTTGGGTTCAAAGGGAGAGGAACCTTGGAGGCTTGCTCTTTATAGATCTGAGGGATACAACTGGCATGGTGCAGATAGTTTTTGATGACGAGGCTCCCAAGGATATGATGTCAAAGGCTGAAACCGTAAGGGCTGAATATGTAATTGCAATAAAAGGAATGGTTAGGGAAAGACAGTCAAAGAATCCAAACATGCCCACCGGAGACATAGAAATTCTGGCACAGGAGATTCGCATACTTGATGAAGCTGATACACCTCCAATATACATCAAGGATGAGGACAATGTTAGTGAGACAATGAGACTCAAGTACAGATATCTTGATTTACGTAAGCCATCTATGCAGGAGAACCTAAAGCTTAGGGCAAACATCGCCAAGGTTGTGAGAGACTTCTTCCATGAAAATAGTTTTGTGGAAATTGAAACTCCAATGCTAACAAAGCCCACTCCTGAAGGTGCTAGGGATTACCTTGTACCAAGTAGGGTAAACCCTGGACAGTTCTATGCATTGCCACAATCGCCACAGCTAATGAAGCAGCTTCTGATGGTATCTGGTATGGACAGATACTACCAGATAGTAAAATGCTTCAGGGATGAGGACCTAAGGGCAAACAGACAGCCTGAATTCACTCAGGTTGATGTTGAAATGAGCTTTGTGGATGTTGAGGATGTTCTTGAAATTAATGAGAAACTAATTCAAAAACTATTCAAGGAAATAAAAGGCATAGACATTGAGTTACCCCTGAGAAGAATGTCCTATGATGAGGCAATGGAAAGATATGGCGTGGACAAACCTGATTTAAGGTTTGGACTGGAGCTGAGAAACGCATCCGAACTATTGAAGGAAACCAGCTTTAAGGTATTTGATGAAACCATCAAATCCGGCGGAGTGGTGAAAGGTATAAATGTAAAGGGTGGAGCTGAGAGTTTTACCCGTAAGGACATAAGCAAGCTAGAGGATTTTGCAAAGACCTATGGAGCAAAGGGCTTGGCTTGGATCAAAATTACTGAAGACGGAACAAGCTCACCGATTGCAAAGTTCTTTGATGAAGACCAGATGAAAGAAATCATCGATTTCTTTGAAGGAGAAGCAGGTGACCTACTGCTGTTTGTGGCTGACAGAACTGAGGTAGCCAATGATAGCCTTGGAAATCTCAGGAATGAGCTTGCAAAAAGACTTGGCCTTGTTTCAAGGGATGATTATAAAATATTGTGGATTACTGATTTTCCACTTTTTGAGTATGATGAGGAAGAGAATAGATATGTTGCCAAACATCATCCGTTTACACATCCCGTTGAAGAGGATGTTCACCTTCTTGAAAGTGAGCCTCACAAGGTAAGGGCAAAGGCTTATGATCTTGTGATAAATGGAGATGAAATGGGTGGTGGAAGCATAAGAATCAACAATTCAGATCTTCAGTCAAGGATGTTCAGTGCACTGGGCTTCAGCAAGGAAGAGGCACAATCAAAATTTGGTTTTCTACTCGATGCATTTAAATATGGAACACCTCCGCATGGTGGGATAGCATTCGGATTGGACAGGCTTGTCATGCTATTCTCGGGTACCACAAACATAAGGGATGTCATTGCTTTCCCCAAGACCCAATCTGCAACATGTCTAATGACAGATGCACCGACAGAGGCTTCTCAGAAGCAACTTGAGGAAGTTCATATCAAGGTTGAGTTGAAAGATGAAAAGTAGGTTTGAACGTTCAGCACATCTCCTGGGCGAGGATGCCATGAAAAAGTTGAAGGGGGCAACCGTAGCGATATTTGGAGTAGGTGGTGTGGGATCATATGCTGCAGAAGCTCTTGCAAGGACAGGAATTGGCAAGCTAGTTCTTGTAGATTATGATATAATAGATATAACAAATATCAATCGTCAGATTCATGCAACCACAGGAACAGTAGGGCTTCCAAAGGTTGATGTAATGAGGAAGAGACTTTTGGAGATCAATCCTGAGTTACAGGTTGTTGTTTTCAATGAAAAATATTCTGCTGATACAAGAGAACAGCTGCTTGCTGTTGAGTATGATTACATTGTAGATGCAATAGACATGGTTTCATCTAAAATAGACCTGATTTTTTCTGCCAAAGCAAAGGGCATACCCATCATAAGCTCAATGGGAGCAGGGAACAAACTTAATCCAACTGATTTTATGGTTGCAGACATATATGACACAAAAATTTGCCCCTTGGCCAGAGTGATGAGACAGGAACTTAGAAAAAGGGGCATAGAGAGCCTCAAGGTCGTTTATTCCCAGGAAGAGCCACAAAAGGTTAACCTGGGGGAAAATAACCGCAGGAAGGCTGTTCCAGGAAGTGTAGGGTTTGTGCCGCCGGTGGTGGGATTGATAATAGCATCAGAGGTAATAAAGGATATAGCAGGACAGGAGGAGAGATGAAGTGGATCAAATAGGATTTGTAATAAAGAAGGTAGACGATCAGAGGGTACAGCTAGAGGTCAAGAGAGCTTCAGGATGAGGCAGCTGTAATTCCTGCGCAAGTTCTTGCGAAGTAAAGCCTCACTATGTGACAGTAAAGAATAACATTGATGCAAAGCCTGGTGATTTTGTTGAGTTGCAGGCAGTGCAGAAGAATGTAATGAAGTATGTTACCATTATCTATATGATTCCATTTGCATTCCTGATTTTGGGAATTGTGATAGGTAACAGCTTGTTTAGTGAAATTGACTCAGCCAACAACGAACTGATGATTTTTGGAATGGGAATACTGTTCCTGGCGATTTCTTTGATGGTTGTAAGAATAATTGACAAGATGTTTTCAAAGAAGGATGAAAGTATCATTGTTATGACAAGAAAGCTATAAGGAGGGGTGGTTTTGGCGGACAAGGATTCAATAATTGTAAGATTGAGAAGAGTAGAAGGACAAATAAAGGGTATACAAAAAATGGTGGATGAAGATAAGTTCTGCGGGGATATATTGGTTCAAATTTCAGCAGCCAGAAGCGCATTGAATAATGTCGGTGGGTTGATTCTTGAGAATTACATGAAGAATTGTCTTCTGGAGGCACCTGATGGTTCTGAGGAAGATCTTGACAAACTGATCGAGATAATGCTGAAATACACCAAGTAGTCTGAAGCTTCATCCAGATTATGCTCACCTAGAGTATAACAGAATTCAATTGAAAGGAGTCGGGATATGAATTTTAGTAATCTAAAGGAAACAGACCGAGAAATCATGGAGATTGTACAGGAGGAGATTGATCGCCAGAACAAGCATATTGAGCTGATCGCATCGGAAAACTTTGTATCTGAAGCTGTAATGGAGGCTATGGGCAGCCAGCTAACAAACAAGTATGCGGAAGGTTACCCTGGCAAAAGGTATTACGGAGGATGTGAAATAGTAGACAAGGCTGAAACTTTGGCAATTGAGAGACTAAAGGAGCTTTTTGGCGCAGACCACGCGAATGTGCAGCCACATTCAGGATCAAATGCCAATTTGGCGGTTTATTTCGCTTTTCTAAAACCTGGAGACAAGGTGCTTGGAATGAAGTTGTCACAGGGTGGACATCTTACACATGGAAGCCCAGTCAATATCTCAGGTGTTTATTACAATTTTGTAGATTACGGAGTCAATTCCGAGACTGAAACAATAGATTATGATGAAGTTAGGGAAATTGCCCTCAAAGAGAAACCTAAAATGATTGTAGCTGGTGCCAGCGCCTATCCAAGGGAGATCGATTTCAGCAAGTTCAGGGAAATAGCTGATGAAGTGGGAGCATATCTGATGGTTGACATGGCTCATATTGCCGGGTTGATTGCTGCAGGTTTGCATCAGAACCCCGTACCATATGCTGATTTTGTGACTACGACCACTCACAAAACCCTGAGAGGACCAAGAGGTGGAGCCATACTTTGCAAGGAAGAATATGCCAAGGCAATTGACAAGGCCATATTCCCTGGTATTCAAGGTGGACCATTGATGCATGTAATTGCAGCAAAGGCAGTAGCATTTGGTGAAGCTCTCCAGGATGATTTTAAAGGGTATCAAAAGCAGGTGATTTCAAACACCAAAGCACTGGCGGATGGACTCTTGGAAGAAGGCTTCAGATTGGTATCCGGAGGCACAGACAACCACCTGATACTGATTGATGTAAGAAATAAAGACTTGACAGGTAAAGTTGCAGAGGCTATGCTAAACGATGTGGGTATTGCTACAAACAAAAACACAATACCAAACGATCCTGAAAGTCCATTTGTGACTAGTGGAGTCAGAATAGGTACTGCTGCTATGACCACAAGGGGTATGAAGGAAGCTGAAATGAAGGAAATAGCAGAGCTGATATCAGAGGCTCTGAAATCTGATAGTGACAAGGAAGCTGTTAAGCAAAGGGTTTATGACCTTTGCGATAGATTCCCACTATATTAGTTCAGTAATTATAAGCCTACAGCTAGCTGTAGGCTTAACTAATGTTTATAGACAGGTGGTTTATTATGGAAATAACAAATATAAAGGAAGCCCGAAACATAATCGAAGATGTTGAACTGGGCAGTATTGCCGATGAGCTGGAGATTAATCCTGGAGATGTCCTCCTTAGTATCAACAGCAAGAGAATAAAGGATGTTATTGACTACAAATATATGATGGCCGATGAATACCTATTGGTGGAAATCGAAAAGCCTGACGGTGATGTCTGGGAATTTGAGATAGAAAAGGATCCAGGAGAGGATTTGGGGATAATTTTTACAAATCCCTTGATAGATAGGGCAAAGACCTGCAACAATAAGTGTATGTTCTGCTTTATAGATCAGCTTCCACCTAATATGAGGGACACATTATATTTTAAGGATGACGACTCAAGACTTTCATTTTTACAGGGCAATTTCATAACATTGACCAACATGGGGGAAGATGAAATACAAAGGATTATCGACTATAGACTGAGCCCAATCAACGTATCGGTTCACACAACCAATCCTGAGCTTAGAGTAAGGATGCTCAGGAACAAGAATGCAGGTAAGGTATTTGACATTCTTAAGAGATTCCATGAGGTGAACATTGAGATGAATTGCCAGATTGTACTCGTGCCAGGTGTCAATGATGGTGATGAGCTAATTAGGACAATCAACGACCTTTCAACCCTTTATCCTTCGATTAACTCTGTTGCAGTTGTGCCCGTTGGAATAACAAAATACAGGCAGGGGCTTGATAAGCTTGACATATACGACAGGGATACATCTGCAAAGGTCATTATGGATGTTGAGGAAATGCAAGGATATTTTCTTGAAAAAGTAGGTACACGTTTTATTTTTGCATCAGATGAGTTTTATGTTGTTTCCGGTAATAAATTGCCTGAATATGATGAATATGAAGGATTTCCACAATATGAGAACGGAGTTGGACTATTAAGGTCCTTTAAGACGGAGGTAGAGAAAGCACTTGAAGATTCCAGCTTGCCTGATACAGATCAAAAACTGATATTTGCCACTGGAACTCTGGCGTATGATTTCATAAGGGAAATAGCAGCAATGATAATGAAAAGATATGTGAATTTAAGAATTGAGGTAGTACCAATCAGGAACAATTTCTTTGGGGAAACAATAACAGTTTCAGGACTTGTAACTGGAAGAGACCTGGTTGAACAGGTGAAGGATTATGATGGATTTGATAAGGTAATAATTCCAAGATCCATGCTTAAGAGGGATGAAGATATATTCCTTGACAATATAACTTTGGAACAGGCAATTGACATGCTGGGTATTGAAATAGCACCATCCATGGTGGATGGTAAGGAACTTATAAATTTAATTGAGACAGGGGTGAGGTCGTGAGTAGGCCGATTGTATGTATAGTAGGTAGACCTAATGTTGGAAAATCAACATTGTTTAACAAAATAGCAGGTAGAAGGATAGCAATTACTGAAGATAAACCAGGAGTGACCAGAGACAGGATTTATGCCGAGGCAGAATGGTTGGGACAGCATTTTACCGTGATTGACACTGGTGGATTGGAGCCTGAAAATGAAGATATTGTAATGAGCAATATCAGGAAGCAGGCAGATATTGCCATTGATACAGCAGATGTGATTCTGTTTGTGGTCGATGGTGTAGAGGGGCTTTCTACAACAGATAGAGAAATTGGGGAATTGCTGAGAAGATCAGGAAAGAATGTAGTGCTTGCAGCCAATAAGATCGACACCAGAAAGACTCCAGATGAGATATATGAGTTCTATGAGCTTGGATTGGGGGAGCCCATGGTGATTTCAGCCGAACAGTCATTGGGTTTGGGTGACCTTCTGGATGAGCTTGCAAAATATTTTCCTGATGACAAGGACACAGAGGCCAATGAAGATACAATAAGGGTCGCGTTCATAGGAAGACCAAATGCTGGAAAGTCATCTCTTATAAATCACATACTTGGAGAGGAAAGGGTTATTGTTACCGATATTCCTGGAACCACTCGTGATTCAATAGACAGTCATTTTACAGTAGGAGACAATGAGTATATCTTTGTTGATACTGCGGGGCTAAGAAGAAAGAGATACATCTCTGAAAAAGTGGAAAGATATTCGGTTGTCAGGACATTGACTGCAATAGACAGAGCAGATATCTGTGTTATGGTTATTGATGGCACCATGGGACCCACAGAGCAGGATACAAAGATTGCAGGCTATGCACATGACAATGGCAAGGCAATTATTCTGGCTGTAAACAAATGGGACATAGTGGACAAGAATGACAAGACTTACCTTTCATTTGAAAAGAACCTTAGGGAGACCTTTGGCTTCCTAAATTACGCACCAATATTGTTCATATCTGCAAAGACAGGGCAGAGGATTGACAAGCTGCTGGAAACCATAAATATTGTGAACAACAATTACAATATGAGAATTAGCACCGGTGTGCTGAACGACATTCTCAATCAGGCTGTTCTCATGAATCAGCCACCTTCAGACAAGGGTAAGCGCGCCAGGATCTATTATGGTACCCAGGTGTCAGTTAGGCCTCCCAGATTTGTCATATTTGTAAATTCAAAGGAATTGATGCACTTCTCATATGTAAGATATATTGAAAATCAGATTAGGAATCACTTTGGCTTCATGGGTACACCGATAAAATTTGAATTGAGAGAAAAGGGAGAATAGATATGGATATTTTTTTGATACCGGTTCTTTCATACCTTATAGGGAGCTTTTCCTCGGCCTATGTCGTCGGACGAGTTTTCAAGAAAATCGATATCAGAAATCACGGGAGTGGAAATGCTGGTGCAACCAATGCCCTTAGGATCATGGGTAGGAAGCTAGGGGTTATGACTTTTTTCATGGATTTTGCAAAGGGAATAATTGCAGTGCTGGTCGGACTTGAACTGGGAGGCTACAATGGAGGCATCTTGGCAGCCTTGTTTGCTGTTTTAGGTCATAATTGGCCTATATTCTTCAAGTTCAAGGGTGGGAAGGGGATAGCCACAACAATTGCCGCCATGGCCATGCTACAGTTCCCCATCACTCTCATAAGTGTAATTGTGGGTGTTTTGACTGCGGCCATAAGCAGATATGTTTCACTTGGTTCACTAGTTTTTCTTACGGTGCTCTTTGCACTGACATTTACTGGATTGTCTAATGGTGGAGTCATTACCTCCATCATAACATTTATATTGATGATTCTTGGGTATTACAGACATAAGGGAAATATAAAAAGGCTAATTGAAGGAAATGAAAATAAAATAGGCAGGTGATTATATTGAAAACCAGGGTAGCAGTCTTAGGTGGAGGAAGTTGGGGAACTGCTCTTTCGGTATTGCTGTCAAAAAACGGTGTGGATACTGGAATTTGGGTCAGGTCTGATGAACAGTTTAATACCATGTACAACAAGAGAGAAAATCCAAAATATTTGCCTGGAGTAAGACTGCCTGAGCAACTTGTGATTAGCACTGACATGGATGAAATATTGGATGACAGCAATATTGTGGTTCTTGCGGTTCCAACACACAGCGTCAGAGAATTGCTTGTTCAATTGCAAGATAAAATAAATAAAAACAGGATTATTGTAAATGTCGCCAAAGGAATAGAGAACAATTCAAAAAAACGAATTTCTGAAATTGTGAAGGAATATTTTCCTGACAATGATTTTGTTGCTCTTTCTGGACCATCCCATGCTGAAGAGGTGGCGTTTGACATACCCACCACTGTTGTATCTGCATCAAGAAACAAGAAAGTGGCTGAATATATACAGGATGTTTTTTCATGCTCCACCTTTAGAGTGTATACAAATCCTGATGTAGTGGGTGTGGAGCTTGGTGGTGCCCTAAAGAACATAATTGCGTTAGGTGCAGGAATTTCAGATGGACTTGGGTACGGAGACAACACCAAGGCAGCATTGATGACCAGAGGCATTTATGAAATGTCCAAGCTGGGGGTAGCATTGGGGGCAGACCCGGATACTTTCTCGGGTCTATCAGGAATAGGGGACCTTATAGTGACATGTACCAGTATGCACAGCAGGAACAGAAGAGCGGGCATACTTATAGGACAGGGTCTCTCCATGGAGAAGGCAGCTGAGGAAATTGGAATGGTTGTTGAGGGTATCAAGACAACCAAATCAACTTTTGAATTGGCTGGAGACATTGGAGTGGAAATGCCAATAACGAAGGAACTCTACAATGTGCTCTACAAGGGAGCTGACGTAAGGGAATCAGTAGGAAAGCTTATGGGTAGATCCATGAAGCATGAAATGGAAATAGTTGCAAAAAATAAAAAGACGAGCTGGTAACCTAAATGGTATGCCAGCTCATTATTTTGGTCGGAGTGATAGGATTTGAACCTACGGCCCCTAGTCCCCCAGACTAGTGCGCTACCAAACTGCGCCACACCCCGCCACAAACTGTATTATAACTGATAAATTTCATTTTGTAAAGTGGTTTAAAATGATTTGGAATTATGGTATACTGATTTTAATTATAGATTGGAGGATTGTGCATGTTTGAGTTTATTATGGCAGTTTCAGGAATTGCTCTTTTTGCTGGAATGCTTGGCTATACACTGGTTGTCTTTAAGGAAAAATACTATTTGAAAAATAATATTATCTTTATAGATAACAGATATATTTCTCAGGATGAAATTGAAGACACCGATATGCAGGAATTCTTTCTCGACGGGACAAAGTTAAAAGCTGGTGATGAGATAAGTATAATGACAAAATCGAGAGAAAAGTTCAAAGGTATATTAATCGGTGCAATTCACAGTGATCAGTCAATAAAAATGGTAACTTATGCCAATGAGGTTATAAAGCTTAAGATTGAGAGTATTAATCAGTTTAGAATAATGAGCAAATATGGCAAATTTTTTAGTTAGGTGTGACTTTAATGAAGGGATATCAGATTGACGTTAAGAGAAAGGCTATTCTATTTTTAGGGTTTATATTTCTGATACTCCTCTCATTGAATCTTCTTCCCAGATTATTCGGAGAGAACGATATTTATGTAGTTCCAGAGGATTTTGAATATGAGGTTAGAATACCTGCTCAAGGAATTATTGCAAGGGATGAAAAATTGTATTATTCCAGTTCGGACGGGGATGTTTTCAAGGTGGTAAAAGAAGGCGAGAGAGTGCGTGTCGGCCAGAAGGTCGTCGATATACTTTTACTGGAAGACACTACTGATCTGAAGGAGGAATTAAACCATATCGACAACATGATACAGTTCTATGATGATCTGAATAAGAACAATGATGGAGAAGATGCTGAAGATTCAAATGGAATAGATTTACTTGTTTCAAAGCTTTACCAACAGCTTGCAGAAGAAGATTATCAAGGTATCAATGCAACTAAGGAATCCATATTATTATATAATGAGACTGTGAACAGCTTTTCCGGAGATGACGAAGGTGCTGGCTTGACTACTGAGGAGTTGCTTGCCAGAAGAGATTACCTACTTTCAAGGATTTCAAAGTATAACAAAAGTATCCATTCAGTAGATTCGGGTATAGTGTCCTATGAAATCGATGGTTGGGAAGAGGACCTGGCTCCGGATAGGCTAAGCGAGCTGGGTTCAGATATTTTCGATGTTGCTGAATCTGGGGAGAATTTTGAAAATGGGGCAGTATTTAAGATAATTGATGATTATCAGTGGCACCTGTTGATAGATGTTTCAGACGGCGAGTCTTCAAGCTTCAAGGTTGGAGATGTTCATGAGATAGTTGTGGGAACAGATGACAATGATAATTTAGTAGAGGCGAGAATGCCCATTGTTGATATTGTGGAAGATGGAAGTGATAAGATATATATCTTCAAGGGAACCAACTTTATCAACAAGATTTTCAACAAGAGGTTTGTAAATGTTGAAATAGTTGATTTTAGGGAAGAAACCCTGAGAATACCTGTTGAATCAATAGTTGAGATTGATGGAGCCAAAGGGGTAAAGGTAAAGGAGTTCTATGGTGTTGTTAGCTTCAGACCTGTTGAAATTATAGCCCTTGATGACAGATATGCATATGTCTCAAAGGGCGATAATAACGGATACATTGAAGTTGGGGAGGAGTCTTTACGAACAATATCCTTGTTCAGTGAGGTCATTGTGAAGCCGGATTCAGTTGAACTGGGAGAAATTTTAAATTGATGGGAGGTCTTTGAAATTAGCATCAAGGATAATCTGTATGATATAAACAACAGAGTCGATCTTGCCCTAAAAAAGGCAGGAAGAGTAGATGAAGTGAGCCTGGTCGCCGTAACCAAAACGCTGCCGGTTGAGAGGATAATTGAAGCTCTTGATTTGGGGATTAGGGACATTGGAGAAAACAAGGTGCAGGAACTTGTGGAAAAAATGGAGATTCTGGGTGAAAGACCAAGGTATCACATGATTGGACATCTACAATCAAACAAGGTTAAATACATAGTTGAAAATGTTCACCTTATTCATTCACTTGACAGAATCTCCCTTGCAAAGGAGATTGACAAGAGAGGCAAGGCAAGCAATAAGGTTTTGGATGCTTTGATTCAGGTTAACATTTCCCAGGAAGATTCAAAGTTTGGTATTATGGAGGATGAAGTTATCCCATTCATAGAAAAGGTACTCAAGCTGGAGAACATTAACATAAGAGGACTGATGACTATTGCACCCTTCACTGAAGATGAGTATGTTTTGAGAAATACATTCAGTGGCCTGTATAATCTTGGTGAGAGGATCAAAACACATAACTACAGTGAATTGAGCATGGAAATTCTCTCCATGGGAATGACTAATGATTTTGAAATAGCAATTGAAGAGGGATCTAACATGATCAGAGTTGGGACAGGAATTTTTGGGAAAAGAAATTACTAGGAGGGAACACAATGGGCAATATATTTGACAAATTCAAGTATTTCATAGGCATTGACGATTACGAGGAAGAGGAGTACTTTGTAGATGAACCCATCGAGGAGCTTGAAACGGGTACAGCTCCATCCTCTAAGAAATTCAATAATAAAGTGGTGAACATCCATACCAACAGCAATATGAAAATAGCGGTTCATGAACCTCTCAGCTATGAGGAGGCCCCTGCAATCATTGATGATCTTAAATTGAGGAAAGCGGTTGTTGTCAACCTGGAGCAGTTGGATACGACTGTTAAAAGGCAGATATTCGACTTTATAAATGGTGGCTTGTATGCAGTGGATGGCAAGATACAAAAGGTTACAAAGGATATATTTATTCTTGCCCCTAACAATATAGAAATTGACGGATTAAAGGACGAATTGAAGAATAGGGGAATTTTCCCTTGGTAAGGAGAAATGTATGTATACGTTGTTAAGATCTGTAAGAATCTTATTTGATTTATTGGAAATACTAATAATAGTCAGGATATTTGTGAACATCTTTAGAGTACCGGTTAACAATATGTTCGGCAAGATACTCTATGAGCTCACTGAACCCATAATGGCTCCTGCGAGGGCATTATTGGATAAAATCGGGGTAGGAAGAACTTTTATCGATTTTTCACCTTGGGTAGCAATCATATTTTTGAGAATTCTCTATACTGTAATTTTGAATCTGGTAGGGTAGCTTATGTTGGATAAGGACATTTTCCTAAATCATATCAATGACAATGAGGTTGTCTTCAAGATGAGAAGATTGTTGGACCTTATACAGGCTTCCAAAAAAAATCATTCAACAGTTGAATCGGATTTTTTCGACCCATATGAAAGAAAGACTGCAGTATCAATACTTAACAGATTTCAGGACCTGTCATATAGGTTTGATGGAGGATTTGAAGAGGCGGAAAGAAAGTGTATAATGATCTTTCCAGAGTATATGCAGGAAGAGGATGTTCAATCTCCAGTAGCTTACCTTAAAATCGAGGGACAGCTGGAGAATCTCTCTCACAAGGACTACCTAGGTGCTGTTTTGGGTCTTGGGGTAACAAGGGAGAAGATAGGTGATATAATCCTATATGATGATTTTACACTAATGATCGTTAAGAAGGAGATCAGGGATTACATTCTACTTAATTTTGAAAAGGCGGGGAAACAGAACATCAGCATAACTGAAACTGATGGTGATGGACTTGAGTACCCTGAGTTGGATTTCATTGAAGTCAGCAAGTTTGTAGCATCCCTTAGGCTAGATTCATACCTTAGCGCTGCTTATAACATTTCAAGAAGTGAAAGTCGAGCTCTCATAAAATCCGAGGATGTAAAGGTAAATTGGGGTAAGACTTCCAAGTCTGACCATGTACTGGAAGTAGGGGATGTTGTTTCAGTCAGAGGAAAGGGACGAACGGTTCTTCATGAAACCGGTGGAATTTCCAAGAAGGGGAGACTCAATCTGAAAATAAGAAAACTAATATAATGGAGTGATCAAATGATAACACCCTTAGATATACAGAACAAGAATTTCAAAAAAACCTTCAGGGGGTTCAATCCTAGGGAAGTAAATGCATTCCTCAGTGAAATGATTGACGATTATGAGAGGATGTACAAGGAAAACATTGAATACAAGGACAAGATAAACATGCTGACGGATCAGATAAGACAGTTCCAAACCATGGAGGAAACCTTGAAGAGTACATTGCTTGTTGCTCAGCAGGCAGCGGATGAAGTTACTGTAAATGCCAGAAACAAGGCTGAAATAATAGTTGAGAATGCTGAAGATACAGGCAGGAGAATCATTGATCAATCAAGAGAAGATGTAAGGGCAATAAAGGAAGAGTATGATTATCTACAAAAGGAATTATTTGTTTTTAAGACCAGATATGAATCATTCTTAAAGTCTCAACTCTTATCACTGGAGGAGTATTATAAAAGTGAAAGCAAGGAAAAGTCTGAGAATGACAAAACGGAATAGATTAAATTGAAGGATTGGAATGGAGGAGCGGCAGCTCCTTTTTATTCTGTATAATGTAATATGGTAGGAGGAAAGACATTGGGATTTTTGCTGGGAGTATTGATTGTATTAGCGGATCAGATGACTAAGTACTTATCGGTTGTTCATCTGATGAACAAGAGGCCTGTTGTACTGATCGAGAATCTGTTGGAGCTACACTTTGTCAGGAATTATGGAGCCGCATTTGGAATTCTGCAGAATCAAAGGCTTTTCTTTATAGCAACAACAAGCCTTGTTCTCATAGGGTTATCCATTTATATGATAAGGAATAGGCACAAGCTGACGAGTTTAGCTAATTTGGCCATGGGATTTCTCTTGGGAGGAGCCCTGGGGAATCTTATTGATAGAATAAGGTTGGGATATGTGGTTGATTTCATAAAGGTGGACCTTAGGGTATATGATTTCCCTGTCTTTAACATTGCAGACATATTCATAGTTCTTGGGACTGGATTGTTGATCTTTGTGATACTTTTTGATAAGTATGAAAAAAGCACGGGTGATGCCTAGTGAAGGAAATCGAGATATATGTAGGGGAAGAGGATAACGAGAGGCTTGACTATTACCTTTCATTGGAACTGGATGAGGTATCTCGCACCAGGATACAAAAACTTGTAAGGGACAAGCTTGTAAAGGTGAACGGGAACTTAAAGAAATCCAGTTATCTTGTCAAGGAAGGGGATACAATATCGGTTGTTTTTCCGGAACCTAAAATTCTTGAGATTGTCCCGGAGGACATACCCATTGAAGTGGTTTATGAGGATAGTGATTTGGCGGTCATAAACAAGCAGCATGGAATGGTTGTTCATCCTGCACCTGGAAATTATTCAGGTACTTTGGTTAATGCCCTTATGTTTCACATGGACAACCTATCATCAATCAATGGCATTATAAGGCCAGGAATCGTCCATAGACTGGATAAGGATACGTCAGGACTACTTGTCATAGCCAAGAACGACAATACTCACAGGGGCCTTTCTGAGCAGCTTAAACACCATGGCGTATATAGGGAATATATTGCACTGGTACATGGCAACATCAAGGATGACATGGGAACAATAGATGCACCTATCGGAAGAAACCAGAAGGATAGGAAGAAGATGGCCGTTACCCCGAGGAACAGCAAGGAAGCTGTAACACATTTCTCAGTGGCAAAGAGATATGGCAAGTATACCTTGGTGTCATTGAAGCTAGAAACAGGTAGGACACATCAGATAAGGGTTCATTTGTCACATATTGGAAATCCGGTGGTTGGTGATCCTGTATATTCAAGTGGCAAGAATGAGTTTAATATCAAGAGACAGCTGCTACATGCAAAAAAACTTGGATTCATTCACCCATCCACAGGAATGAATGTGGAATTTACATGTGAATTGCCGGAAGATTTCACATTGGTACTGAATAGGTTGGATAAGGAGGCTCAATTATGATTGTCAAGGCCGTCATTATGGATGAAAAAGCAATAGCAAGAGCAATAACAAGGATTTCTAATGAGATAATTGAGAGGAACAAGGGAGTAAAGGAATTGGTTCTTGTGGGAGTAAAAACTCGAGGAGTCCCCTTTGCAAAAAGGATATCGGATAAGATATTTGAAATTGAGGGTGAGTTGGTTCCCGTATATACATTGGATATAAGCCTTTACAGGGATGACCTTGCGGAAATTGGAGACCAGCCTGTAGTTAACGAAGCTTTCAAGGGTGAGATTAACGGTAGGAAGGTAGTACTTACAGATGATGTAATATACACCGGAAGAACCGTAAGAGCTTCCCTTGATGCTCTAATAGATAATGGAAGACCTAAAAAGGTTCAACTTGCTGTTCTTGTGGATAGGGGACACAGGGAGTTTCCAATTAGACCGGATTATGTAGGCAAGAATGTACCTACTTCAAGAAGTGAGGTAGTTGGCGTAAAGCTTGCTGAAACGGATGGCAAGGATGAAGTGGTAATAATGAAAAAATAGGTGGCTTGCTTTTGCTAATCACCTATTTTTTATTACTCATCATTAAATTTCCGTTTTTAGAGCCTCCACAAGAGATGGGGAGGGACTAACCACAATGGTCTTTTGATTTTCATAAACCACCAGTCCAGTCTTGCCATTCTTAGGTTTTCTTACGTATCTTTTCTCCGTATAATCCACCTCAACACTTCCGGAATTTCTACCCTTGCTGTAAAATGCAGCTAATGTTCCAGCCTCTGTAAGTGTCCTGTCAGGTACCGATTTACCCTCTGTTCTGATTATCACGTGACTTCCAGGTATTCCTTTTGTATGAAGCCAAAGGTCCTCCTTCTTGGCGGTTTTCATGGTCAGAAGTTCATTCTGTCTGTTGTTACGACCCACAAGAATCTCAAAGCCATCAGAGGAAGTGAATCTTAAAGGCCCAGCAACCTTTTCATTGCCCTTTCTGTTTTTCATGCTTCTTCTTTGAATATATCCTTCAATAATCAGCTCATCCTTGATTTCATCAAGATCCTTGACATCGGTTGCATTTTCAAGACTGACAAGTACATGTTCAATGTAGGAAATTTCAGCCTCGGTTTCAGGAATCTGTTCAAGCAGAAGTTGATTTGCCGTCTTTAATTTTCCATACTTCTTATAGTAGCGTTGTGCATTTTCTGCAGGACTTAACTTTGGATCCAAGGGAACCTTCAACTCCTTCAAATTCTCGTCGTAAAAGTTTTCCAAAACCACATGGTCGCTGCCTCTATTGATCCTATGCAAATTGGATTGAAGAAGATCTGCATATATCTTGTACTTATCTCTGTCCTTGCTTTGCATCAATTCTTCTTTTTGCTTGGAAAGCTTGTTCTGTGCCCTTTCCAGCTTAGTACCCAGAATCTTTCTCAATGAAGCGGATTTCTGCTTGACCCTGTCATTTGTATCCTTCGACCTGTAGACAAACTCCAGCATTTGGGACACACTTTCAGTATGGATCTGATCCAAACCACTGTACTGGGTTAGGGGAAATGAGTAAAATGCTACTACATCAACATTATCCTCACCTAGTATATACACTGGATCAAACTCTTGGTTTTTTACCTTCACCATGAAATCAAACATTCCATTATATAGTTTTTCTTTTTCCTCATCATTCAAGCTCAGCAACACCCTGTCTGGTTCAAGCCCAGAAATGCTGCAAATTTCCCTGCCAGCAAGGGGGCTCAAGCCGGTGAAGCTTTGATAAAGAAATTTGAATATTTTTTGGCTGCCATTGCTTTTGACTAGCTGCTCTTGAAAAACATTATGGCTCAGACTTAGAGGATCTTCCTTATTCTCAGATTCGATATATGAATATGAAAAACCTGGGAGTATCTGTCTTACTCTTGAAATTTCTGCAGGAATTCTCTTTATGGAATCGATAATCCTTTTGGATTCCTTGTCTATTAGAATTATATTGCTGTGCTTTCCCATAATCTCTATGATCAATTCCCGTTGTGTCGGATGGCCCAGCTCATCCTTGCCTGTAATGGTGAAAATTACGACCCTGTCCAGATGATGCTGTTGAACATTCAGTATTATACTGCCTGACAAATGTTTTCTGAGCAGCATGCAAAACATGGGGGGGGACAGGGGATTTGACTTGGAAGATTGAGTTATATAAAGCCTCGGATTATTACTGCTTGCAGACATTAGTAATCTGTGGTTAATACCCTTGCTGTATATCTGCAAAAGCAATTCATCCTTCTCCTGCTGATAAATCTTATCTATCCTACCTCCAACCAATTTGCTATTCAATTCTGATACAACCGATCTGGTAACTATACCGTCAAATGACATCATTTACCTCCATTTATTATGTTATTTACTTAGTATATCATAAATGGACAAGATGAAAAATCAACAAATAATTAGTTGATTCATATAAGAAATATTAACAATTTGCAACAAAGTGTAGATATTTATATTCATAGATGTATAATAG
>Ga0075011_10000230_pt1 | contig 29089 bp, 23 predicted proteins | sample TARM_MetaG_T_14_FD_72354 | JGI IMG/M metagenome (GOLD analysis project Ga0075011, IMG submission 72354) | Freshwater microbial communities from Pennsylvania, USA, analyzing microbe dynamics in response to fracking - TARM_MetaG_T_14 | ecosystem: Environmental > Aquatic > Freshwater > River...
AAAAAGTTTAGGAAGGAAGAGGGGATGGGGGTCCGGGGGAATGGGAGAAGGAAAGCCCTTTTCAAAGGGTTTCCTTCTCCCATTCCCCCGGCCGCCGGAGGCACCTCCCCCATCCCTTGCCTCAAGGGCTGAAGACGGGTAAGGAGAGGGCCGCGCCGGGGGTTGTGTTCCGGCAATCTTTTTTTCCGGGAGTTTCCATGTCGCTGAGTATAGGTATTGTCGGGCTGCCCAATGTAGGCAAGTCCACGTTGTTCAACGCGCTGACCAAGGCCCAGAACGCAGAGAGTGCGAACTATGCGTTTTGCACCATAGAGCCGAACAAGGCGGTGGTGCCCGTGCCGGATGCCCGGCTTGAAGTGTTGGCCGATTTGGTCAAGCCCCAGAGGGTGCAGAGTTCCACCGTGGATTTCGTGGATATCGCCGGTCTGGTGGCGGGCGCGAGCAAGGGCGAGGGATTGGGCAACAAGTTTTTGGCCAACATCCGCGAGACCCAGGCCATCCTGCACGTGGTCCGCTGTTTCGACGATGACGACGTCATCCATGTGGCCAACTCCGTTGACCCGCTGCGGGATATCGAGATCATCGAGACCGAGCTGATCCTGGCCGACGTGCAGGTGCTCGAAAACCGCATCGAGCGCATGGAAAAGATGCTCAAGGGCGACAAGACCCTGGCCCCGAAGATCGAGGCCGCCAAACAGCTCATGGCACACCTGGACCAGGGGCAGCCCGCTGCGACCTTCGAGAGCGATTTGAAGGCGCTGCCCGAGCTGCTCATGGAACTCCGACTGATCACCGCCAAGAACGTCATCTACTGCGCCAATGTGGACGAGGATGGATTGACCGAGGACAATGATTACGTCACCTCCGTGAGCAAGCTGGCTCAAGAGCGAGGTGCCGAGTTCGTCAAGATCTCCGCGCGCATGGAAGAGGAGCTCGTGGGTCTTGAGGACGAGGAGTACCGCGAATTTCTGGACTCCTACGGCGTCACCGAATCCGGCCTGGCCCAGATCATCCGCACCGGGTTCCATACCCTCGGGCTCATCAGCTACTTCACCGCCGGCGAAAAGGAGGTCCGGGCCTGGACCATCCATAACGGCGACAAGGCCCCCCGCGCCGCGGGCGTCATCCACACCGACTTCGAACGCGGCTTCATCCGCGCCGAGGTTATCTCCTATGACAACTTCGTCAAGCACGGCTCCGAAGCCAAATGCCGTAGCGAAGGCGTGCTCCGGGTGGAAGGCAAGGAATACGTGATGAAAGACGGCGACGTGGTCCATTTCCTGTTCAACGTCTAGCCCGGCGTCGGGTAGAGTCCAGCCCCGGCAGGGCTGTGCTGTCTCTGGAACGAAAGAAGAAAAACGGCGGACCTCAGGGCCGCCGTTTTTTTATGGAGGATGTTCCCATTAGACGATGGGAACCCCAGACGGCACGTATTCTACGGTGAGCCGTCTTTGCAGGATTTGTCCCCGCCGGAAAGCATGTCCCGGCGGGGGGGCGGGTTTTCGTTATTCCTCGGATTGTGAGAATCCGCTTGCGTCTTCCCTCTGCTCGTCGTCCTTCTCGAAATACCGCTTCGTTTCCGAAACGACCACCGGCGTCAACAGCAGGAGGCCGATCAGGTTGGGAACGGCCATCAAGCCGTTCAGGGTGTCCGAGATGTTCCAGACCAGGCTCAGTTTGGCCACGGCGCCCGCACCGACAAAACAGATGAAGATGAGTCGGTAGGGCAACACCGCCTTGACACCGAGAAGATACTCGATGGATTTCTCTCCGTAATAGCTCCATCCGAGGATGGTCGAGTAGGCGAAGAGGACCAGGCCGATGGAGACCACATGTTCTCCTGCGGGCATGCCCGCGGCGAATCCCATGGTCGTCAGTTTCGCGCCGGTTACGCCGTTCGACCAGACTCCGGTGAGGATCAGGACGAGCCCGGTCATGGTACAGACCACCAGAGTGTCGATGAAGGTTTGGGTCATGGACACCAGGGCCTGCGTCACCGGCTGCTTGGTTTGCGCTGCGGCCGCAGCTATGGGAGCGCTGCCGAGACCGGATTCGTTGGAGAAAACGCCCCGGGCTACACCCATCCTGATCGCCAGCATTACCGAGGAACCGGCAAATCCGCCGACAGCGGCGGTCGGTTCGAACGCCTGTTCGATGATGAGGGCCAGCGCGGCGGGGATATCAGCCATGTGGGTGACCAGAATATACAACGCACCGCACATGTAGAAGATGATCATAATGGGCACGAAGAAACCGGTCACTTGGCCGATCTTCTTGATGCCGCCCAGGATGACCATCCCCACACAGATCATGAGCACTATCCCGGTGATCATCGGGGGGATGTGGTAGGTCGCCTGCACCGCTGCCGCGATGGAATTGGATTGAACCATGTTGCCTATGCCAAAGGCGGCGATAGAGGCGAAGCAGGCGAAGACGGCCCCGAGCCAGGGCATTTTCAAGCCGTTGGCGAGGTAATACATCGGTCCGCCGCTCATCTCGCCGTTTTCATCCACGACGCGGTATTTCACTGCCAGCACGGCCTCAGCATATTTGGTGGCCATGCCGACGAGGCCAGTCACCCACATCCAGAACAGGGCGCCCGGGCCGCCCATGGATATGGCCGTGGCGACCCCGGCGATATTGCCTGTGCCGACCGTGGCCGAAAGGGCGGTCATCAGGGCCTGGAAGTGGGTGATGTCACCCGGTTCGTCCGTCTCTTCCTTGCGTTTGATCAGAGCGAGATAAAGAGCGTGCATCAACTTTCGCAGTTGTATGCCGCGTAGTGCAAACGTGAGCCAGATGCCCGTTCCCACCAGCAGTATCAGCATGGGGGGACCCCAGGCGAACGCGCCGATTTTACCTACCACTCCATCCAGCATCGTCAAAAACTCCATACAATCTCCTTGGCTTTATTACCTTGGATTTCCAGCTGCAAACTCCTGTTGAATGTCGTTTGGAGAATGACCGGCGCCCCATTACAGGACGTCGTCGACCGGGACGTAATCCAGGCCGAAGGCCTCGGCCACGCCCTTGTAGGTCACGTGCCCGTTGACGATGTTCAGACCGGTCTTGATTGCATGGTTTTCGTTAGCTGCCTGCTTCCAGCCCTTGTTGGCGAGTTCGAGAGCGTAGGGCAGGGTGGCGTTGGTCAGCGCCATGGTGGAGGTGGCGGGCACGGCGCCGGGCATGTTGGCGACGCAGTAGTGAATCACGCCTTCGACTTCGAAGACCGGGTCCTTGTGCGTGGTCGCCTTGGAGGTTTCGAAGCAGCCGCCCTGGTCGATGGCGACGTCAACGATGACCGCGCCCTGCTTCATGGTCTTGAGCATGTCGCGGGTCACGAGCTTGGGGGCCTTGGCTCCGGCCACAAGCACCGCGCCGATGACCACGTCGGCATCCTGGATCAGTTCGCGCAGCAGAGCGGGGTTGCTCATCATGGGGAAGCAGTTTTTGGGCATGACTTCCGAGAGATGGCGGAGCCTGTCCAGGTTCATGTCGAGCAGGGATACCTTGGCTCCGAGGCCGCAGGCCATCATGGCCGCGTTGGTGCCGACGACACCGCCGCCGATGACCACGACATTGGCGGGGGCCACGCCGGTGACTCCGCCCATGAGCAGCCCACGTCCACCGAAGTCGCGTTCAAGGTATTTGGCCGCTTCCTGAATGGACATCCTGCCCGCGACCTCGCTCATGGGAGTGAGCAGGGGCAGGTCTCCAGCGGGACCTTCAATGGTCTCATAGGCGATCGCGACGGATTTGTTCTTGATGAAGGCGCGGGTCAGTGGCTCGTCGGGAGCGAAGTGGAAATAGGTGAAGACGATTTGGCCTTCCCGCACCAGTTCGTATTCCGAAGGCAGGGGTTCCTTGACGTGCATCACCATGTCGGCGGCGGCATATATTTCGGCTGGGGTGCCGATGATGGTGGCCCCGGCTGCGACATACGCCTCATCCGGGAATCCGCTTTCCGCTCCGGCGGTGGTTTCGACCATGACCTCGTGTCCGTTCGCCCGCATGACCTCGACTCCGGTGGGCGTCATGGCGACACGATTTTCCGCGGATTTGATTTCCTTCAAGATTCCAACGTTCATTTTAGTACCTCCTAAGGTGGTGTTGGTGTTGATCGGTGCCGGGGCTAGGGACCGCAATGCCCGCGGCTTCCCTCACAAGGGCAATCCCCATGCCAACTAAAATAAAGGCCGGATGAGATTGGAGGGCGGAATACTAAAATAATGTTAGTTCGGTATGTTATGTTGGTCTAACGTGAAGTCGAAAAAGACGCCTGAGAAAATGTGCGCAGCCGCTCAGGTGGTCCGTTTCGTTTCCAATGGCAGTGAATCTTGGGGAGAACTCACCGGAATGTTGGACTTGTTTTGACGCGGTGCGGTTTGTTTCCAACTGTTGCGGTTTGTTACCGGGGTGGATGGCCCGTGCGGAAGGCGGATACCGGAAAGACTCGGTCGGCGGCAAATCACGGCTGAGCGGGCTCCCAGAAGGAGGCAGTTTTCTTTTGGGACAACTGGTATTTTTGAATTTTTTTGAGGAGGGCGGTATGGGAAAGCGCCAACTTTCGCGCCGCCTGGCGAACGCTTGAAGTGGAGTTGAGCGTATCGAGCACGATATTTCGCTCATAGTCGCCGACCTGTTCTTTCAGGGGCCGTTCACACACCGTTTGCGGGACCGGGTGGCATTGCTGCCCGCAGCAGAGCGGCTTGGTGTTGAAGTGGATCGACTCGGATGCGATCTCGCTGGTGTCGCTGAGAATGGAGGCACGCTCGATGACGTTGCGTAACTCACGCACATTGCCCGGCCAGCCGTAGGAGCGCAGTGGGGTCAGGGCTTCCTTGCTGATGGTCTGGTCCTCTTTTTGCAGTTTTTGGTTGAATTGCCGGAGGAATGATTCGATCAGCAGGGGGATGTCGGCCACCCTTTCCCGTAGCGGGGGGATCTGGATGTTCAGCACATTGATTCGGTAGAACAGGTCCTCTCGGAATGTGCCCGCTTCGACCATGTCTGCCAGGTTTTTGTTGGTGGCGGTGACCACCCGGGCGTTGACGGGGATTTGTTCGACACCGCCGATCCGCCGGACGAAACCATCTTGCAGGACGCGGAGTATCTTGGCCTGCGGCCCCAGCGGCATGTCGCCGATTTCGTCGAGGAATATGGTGCCGTTGTGTGCGGCCTCGAACAACCCCGGCTTGCCGTTTCTCTTGGCGCCGGTGAACGCGCCGTTCACATAGCCGAACAGTTCGCTTTCAATGAGGGCTTCGGGCAACGCCGCGCAATTGATGGGGATGAACGGGCCGGTTCGTCCGCTCTCGAAATGGATGGCCTTGGCGAAAAGTTCTTTTCCGGTTCCGCTTTCTCCGGTGATGGAAATGGTGGTTTCCAGCTCGGCGGTTTTCCGGGCGAATGCGATGAGGTTTTTGATGGTCGGGCTGTCACCGATGAAATCGTCGAAGCTGACTTCAATGGGGGCCATGACGGCATCGACCATGGCTTTGACTTCCTTGAGATCCTTCATCAGCAGGACCGCGCCGACAAATTCTCCCAGCGAGTTGTGGATAGGCTTTGCGGCCCCGTAGAATTCCACTCGCCCCGTGCTGGTGACCACGGATTTTCTTCTTTGGACAGGAATCTTCTTTTCCACACAGTCCAGCAGAATGTTATCGTCGGGGCTGACCTCCCGGACATGGGTGTTGACCAGGGATTCGTAGGGGAGGCCCAACAATCGGCAGGCAACGCTGTTGGCTGTGTTGATGATGCCCCGGGCATCCACGGAGAGAATGCCTTCGCTCATCCAGTCGAAGAGAACGCGCGACCACAGTTCCCGTTTTTCTTGAGGCAGCCGATTCAATTCCGCCTGTTTCCTGATGCCGGGCAAAGTGGAGAAGAGGGGCAGCAGCGCATCATTGTCTATGCTGTCGCCCGTGTTGTCTATTTCCAGGGCAACCTTGGCGCAGCCATCCTCCTGTTCGACCTCCATGGAGATGATGTTCATGTTGTGGTTCTGGATAAGCTTTGTAATGTCGAAGACGATGCCTATCCTGTCCTTGAAGACAAGTTCGAACTTTTTGCTTTCCTGCATGGTCATTGCTTATCTCGTAAACAAAATCCGCATTGTCGCAGATGGGATGAACTGTGCTGTGGAATCGTTGTTTGGGTATGGTGCCGCTCTGCCCCGGGGGTAGCGTGGTGGAGATAGCAGGGAGCCGCTTCATGCCCCGCTTGGGGGAAAGTACGTTTTTGAAGGGGAAAATCAAGCGGTTTTCGAATTTGGGGCTGTTTTCCCGGTGATATTTTCCTTTTAGAAAACGGAAAAACATATTTTGACGACTTTTTGGGGTGAAAACTATATTTTATTCTTCAGTGGGGAGGGGGAGCATTGAATCGGCACGTGCCGCACAAGGCTGGGCGGGAGGCTGTCCGCCGGAGGCGAAGTCATCCGGCAATCCGGCGAAGGTCAACCCCAAATCAGAGTTACCCCTATAAGGAGTCAACGATATGATTCCCCAAAAAAAGCCCACCCGGTCGATCCGGGCGGGCTTTTCATGTGTTTCGGGTACGGAACTAGTCGTCGAAGTCACCCTTGGGGCCTTTGTCGGTGTCGATGGCGGCGGCTTGGGCCTTGATCTTTTCTTCGGTCCATTCGGCGGGATCTTCGAACCGTTCGGCTTTGAGTCCGAGGTCGTAGGAACCGGCTTCAAGGATGAGATCGGTTGCGATGGGCGCTGTATCCTTGGCATTGAATACGTTGACCAGCAGGTCGTAGACGAAGTCCTGGACGGAACCGGCCATGCGGTCGCGTACGGATTCGCTCTGTCCGAGCCAGCGGCGTTCGAAGACAAGGTTGAGTTTCTTGTAGTTGCCGCCCTTGATGCCGTTGGCGTCGGCGTAGGCGACCATCTCGTCCCAGAGGGCGTCTTCCACGCCCTGGCCGGGAACCTTGGCGAACTGGTCGCCGTCCATGATGGCATTGCCGAAGTCGTTGACCTTGACGCCCCAGGATATCATTTGCAGTGCGGTGGCCACGTTGGCCTTGGTGGTGGAGGTCTTGGCGGCGATTTCGCGCAGGCGGGCGGAGTCGTTGCCCGAGGTACCGTGCTGGGCTCCGGACGTGCCGTAGGGCTTGAGCGCCTCGTGGATCTCAGCGGTCAGGTCCACCTGAATGCCTTCGCCCGAGGCCTCGATGCCGTGGGTGGTGCCGTTGTTGAGCGCGATCCAGTCCGGGCACAGGGAGTGCGCGTTGAGGCCCTGGATGAGGAACTTGGCCTCCACCGGGCTGGACAGCCCGAATTCGCCCTTGATCTCACCTATCTCAGTCTCGTAACCGGCCCAGCCCGGGATGGACGGGGACACGGCGAGGTTGCCGAGCAGGTTGAGGTCGTCGGTCATGTGCGAGGCGTCGATGGCGATGGAGGTCACGCCCGAGTCGAACACGGACGGGATCTCGGCCTTGGCCTCGGCCACATCTTCCCATTTTTTCATGAAGTAGTGGTCGGCGTGCACGGCCACGGGCACGGTGATGCCGAGCTTGTTGCACAGATAGTCCACGCGGCGGGCCACGTTCCACAGGGTGGTCGGGCAGTAGGTGGCTTCGGACCGGGCGATCTCGATGATGATGGCGGCGTTGGCCTTTTGGGCAGCCCTGAGCGCGCCTTCGATGATGAAGATGTTCCGGCCGTTGGCCGCGATGGTCATGCACTGGCCTTTGGCCCGCATGGCCCGGTCCACGACCTTGCCGCTGACGATGAGCGCCTGCGAATTGGGGAAATTCTTGACGACGTTCGGCGGACGGCCGACGGCGAGTGCTTTTTTGAATGTATCCTGGGACATGCCCTTCCTCCTTGGAGCGTTTGATTGCTTGAGACAGTAAAAACCAATCGATGGGCAAAGTCAAAATGAAAGGGTCGATGAACGACCTGATCTTCACAAGGCACACTGCCCGGCGCATGGCGTGCACGTACCGGGCAGTGTGTGGTGGTACCGAATGGGACCGGTTACATGGTTGCCTCCTGCTCATGGGCACGGTGGGACTTGACGTCCTGCCTGGCAGGCTTTGGGCCGTCGACCGGATGGAGCGTGTAGCCCAGCTCTCGGGCCATGAATTCGAGGACCGAGATGTTGTGAGTCGCCTTGACGATCTCAAACATGGTTTCCGCCCCCAGCTTGGCGTGAGCGTCAAATGGATTGAGTTCACGAAGCAGTGTGGAATACGGCTTCTTGATCACCTTTGACACCTCTTTTGCCGGGATGTGCCCTTCGAGGACGAGGTCCTGCATCTTCTTGGTCAGATTCTTCTCGAACATGTTTACCCCCACATGTTGGATTTTCTGCCTAGTAGGGGAAGTTAGCCCATTTTTTCCTTTTTCGTCAATGCAATTTGAAAAAGCGGACAAAGAAATCCGCCCAAGAAATTGTCCAGGGCGGATTTTTTGCGTATAAAAGTACATTTATTACAGGATGTTTAGATGGATAATTTTGTTTCGTGCATACGATATTCGCTTGGGGGTTATGGGGCGCATTTCCCTATGAACTGCATGGCCAGCATGGTGATGTCGTCGGACTGTTCCGCGCCTTTTGCGAAGACGCGGATGGCTTCGCCCACACCCTTGACCAGCTTGGGGGCGAAGGGTTCCTTGTCGGCCGAGAGTAGGGTCATGAGACGGTCATCGCCGTACAGACTTCCGTCCGGGTCCATGGCCTCGGTCACGCCGTCGGTGTAGATGAACAACAGATCGCCCGGTTTGAGGGTCATGGTCTTGGTGGAGTACTGCATGCCCTCCATGATGCCGGCAACGGGTTCGCCGAGGGGGGGGATCCATTCCGGCTCTCCGCCGCAGGGCAGGAAGACGGGCGGGTTGTGGCCCGCGTTGGCGTAGCGGGTTTCGCCGGTCTCGATGTCGATGATGGCCAGGAACAGGGTCACGAACATGCAGGACTCGTTTTCCGAGGACAGGTCCGCATTGACCCGGGTCAGAATGTCGCCGGGGTCCAGGTTGCGCTCTGCCACGACCTTGAGCAGGGTTTTGGTCACGGCCATGAAAAAAGCGGCGGGCACGCCCTTGCCGGACACGTCGCCCACCAGAAAGCAGAAGTGGGTCTCGTCCACGAAGAAGAAGTCGTACAGGTCGCCGCCCACTTCCTTGGCAGGTTCTATGGAGGCGAAGACCTCGAACTCGCGGCGGTCCGGGAAGGCCGGGAAGAGCTTGGGCAGAATGCCCATCTGGATTTCGCGGGCGATGCGCAGTTCGGATTCGATACGCTCCTTGGCCGCCGTGGTGGAGGTCAAATCCCGGATGAAATCCTTGAGAGAGGTCTTCATGTACTTGAAGGATTCGGCCAGGTCGCCGACCTCGTCGTTGGCCCGTATCTCGGGGAGCATGAGGTCCAGGTTGCCCGAGGCGATTTCGCGGGCGGACGCGGACAGCTCGCGCAGGGGGCTGGTGATGCGCCGGGCGATGCCCACGGTGACCAGGACCAGGAGCACGAAACCGACAATGCCGATGACGATCATTGACTTGGACAGGCGAAGGACGTCGGCCAACATCTCGTCGCGGGGGAAGACCACGCCGAGCGACCAACCCCCGAAATTGAGCCCGTCGCTGAACATGTAGCTGTCCTTGGGCGAGAGGAGCGTGCCGATGGGCGTGAAGGCGGCCTCGCCCGAGAGCATGCGTTGGCCCAGTTCGCGCAGTTCCCTGGAGCCCCGCTCCTCGGCCAGGGAGAAGATGGTCTGGTTCATGACCAGGTTTTCGTCCGGGTGGGTGATGAAGGTCCCGTGCCGGGACAGGAGGAAGGCGTAGCCCGAGTCGTAGAGCCGGATGGAACCGACGAGCTCCTGGAGCCAGCTCAGGGAGACGTCCGCCGTGACCACGCCCGCGAATTCGGGCTTTCCGTCCCTGGCTCGGTAGAAGGGCACCGAGTAGGTGGCCATGGGCACGCCGCCGCCCCCTTCGTCGAAGTACGGCTCGGTCCAGGCGCTGCGGCCCATTTCCTTGGGGATCTGATACCAGTCCATGTAGAAATAGCGGTATTTGGCGTCGCCGAGCATGGTGAAGCCGATGCGCCCGCCCGAACGGAAGTAGTAGGGCGCGAAATAGAGCTTGTCGGGTTGCAGGGAATACGGCTCGAAGGCGATGGCCATGCCGTATATTTCCGGGTTGTTGGCCAGCACCCGGCGGTTCAGGTCGAGGATTTCCTGCTTGCTCAGGGTGGCGTCTTCCAGGGAAAATGCGATGTTCTCGGCCACCTTCTGCACTCCGGACAGGACCGAGTCGATGCGTCCGGCGGTCCCGGCCACAAGCAGGCGGGAGTTGTCCTCGGCCTGGCGCAGGATGATGTCGCGCGAGGAGATGTAGTTGTAGGCCACGATGGCGGCCACGATGACAAAGGCGCAGGACAGGATCAGGAAGGTCAGTTTGAAGGCGATGGGGTACCGTTTCATTGTGCCGTTCCTTTGTAGAAATCCTCATAGCGCGGCGCAGTGTCCACGAAACCTGTGTCGGTCAGCGCCCGGACCACCCGTTGGAAGTCCTCCCGGTTCAGCACGCCCATGGGCACGTGCTCGGCCATGGTCACATCCTCCATGCGGTCGAGCATCCAGCGCTGGTGGGCGCGGTTGGCCGGGACCTTGGCCGCCTCCATGTGCCCAAGGACGATGTCCAGGGCCTCGCCCTTGTGGGCAAAAGCGTAGAGCCACCCCTTGAGGGTGGCTCGGACCAGCATGCGGCACAGCTCCGGGCGGTCCTTGGCGGTCTTTTCCAGACAGTAGATGCCGTCTTCCGGGAAATTCAGGCCCGCGTCGTTGAAGAACAGGGGCTGGAGGTCGGCCTCGTCCAATCCATAGGTCAGCAGGGTATGGTATTCGTTGTACCACATGGCCGAGCACGCGGCCACGCCGCCGCGCATGAACAGGTCCAGCGACGAAGTCTGCGGGACCACGGTGGCGGCGATGCCCTGGCTGCGGAACAGGGCCCGCGCCTGGATCTGAAATTCATTGGCCCACAGCCCGACCTTCTTGCCGTCCAGGTCCTGGAAGCTCTTTATGCCCGAGGATTTCTTGGCGATGAGCATGAGCGCCGAGTGCTGGACGAACTGGCCGATGTTGACCAGAGGCAGGGACTCACGGCGTTGCAGGCCAGTGGTCAGGAACAGGGTGGCAAAGTCCGCCCTGCCGTCTTCGAGATAATCGCTGGCCAGGATGTCCGGGCCGCTGGGCAGAATGTCCAGGTCGATGCCCTCTTCAGCGTAAAATCCCTTGTCCTTGGCCACGTAGTAACCCGCGAACTGGGCCTGGGGCAGCCATTGCAGGATGATGGAAGCCTTCTCCGAAGCCTGGGCAAGGGCCGGGGCGGCGGGCGCGGCGAGCAGCGCGGCCAGGAGCAGGGCAAGGGGGAAGAGGAACGGGACGGGCGGTGTGGATGAATCGGTGCGCATGGTTATCTGGCCTTGGCGGAGTTGAAATCGCGGACCTTGTCCTTCCACATGGCAGTGCCGGCCCGGCCCTTCCAGGCCAGCCTCGGGTCCACTCGGACGATGAGCATACCCTGCATCCGCGAGTGCGCGGTGTAGCCCAGAGTGGACAGCCGCCGTATGGAATTGAGCAGCATGGGAGCGGTGATGCCGGTGTCGCGGCCAAGCCGGTCCATGTCGATGACCACGTAGTTGTTGAATTTGATGTTGGCCAAAAGGTAGCTGACCACCCGCCGGTCCGCGTTGTCCAGCCGTTGGTCGGCCGTGAGTTTGAGGAGCATGGCCTGGTCGCTGGCCACGGTGCGGTCGATCTCTATCACCGGACGGACCAGGGCGGGGTCATCGGCGACTGCGCGGATGCCGCCGTCCAGGAACCCGTAGTCGAAGTAGTCGCAGGCCTTGAGGAAATATTGCAGCCAGCGGACCTGCTTGCCCACCGCGTCGAAGAAGAGCAGCCGCTTTTCGGTCCAGATGCGCGAGGTGACCAAGTCAAGCAGCGGGTCCAGGGGGATGGCCCGGATGTCGCTCAGGCGGGGGACCACGTCGCGCTGAAACGGATCGCGGATGTCGATGATCAGACTGTTCGGCTTCCTGGCCTCGCGTTCGAATTCCTGAAAGGAGAGCAGCCGCCGGCCCAGGGCCTTGCGCGAGAGAACCCGCTCCCTGCGGGCCGGGGTCTCGCCCATGAGCGTGGCCCGGTCCGGGGCCGCCGTTATCCAGTCGAAGATGCCGCCGTCATAGGCGAAGACGTGCCCGAATCCCAGGGACAGGGCGAGCTGGGCCGCCTGGTAGCTCTTGGCACAGGAGTGCCCGTTGCAATAAAAGATCAGCGGTTCCGGCGCGGCCTTGGGGCGCAGGCCCTCGAGTTTTTCGGCGAAGCCGTCCGTGGCCAGGGGCAGGAGGGCGGCTTTATTTATGTGGGCCACCTCGTATTCCAGGTGGGACCGGATGTCCACGATCACGGCGTCGCCGTAGTCGGCCATAAGCCGGTCGGTGGTGATGTGCGGCACCTCGGGGTAGTAGGGCCGTAGGGGAAAATCCTCGGCCCAGGCCGGGAGTGCCGGGAGGGCAAAGGCCGCGCACAGGAAGGTCAGGCAGAGGGCTGACAGGGTGCGGTTCATGCCCGCTTTCCGCAGTCTGAAGCGGCTCCGGCCAGGAACCTGGCGAATAGAATGCACAGGGTCTCGGTGGATTCTTCCAGCCGGTGGCCGTCGGCCAGGACATGCAGGGTGGCCTTGTGGGTCCGGGCGAAGCGGACCGCGTTGTCCACCGGGACCACGTCGTCGTTCCAGCCGTGGACCACGGTGACGCGGCCCGGCAGGTTGGGGAAGACATGTATTGCATAGCCGGGGAGATAAAAGGCCGGGGCCAGGAGGAATACGGCCGGGATGTGGGCCCGCATGGCCGAGGCGGTGGCCACGTAGCCGCCCATGCTCGATCCGGTCAGGATGGCGGGCCTGTCGTCCTCGGCCAGGATGGACAGAAGGCGCTCAACCCGTTCGTCCGGATCGGCGAGGTCACTGAAATCGGGGCTTTCCATGGTCAGGCCGAATTCCTTGGCAACATCGGCCAGGGCCAGGCTCTTGGTTCCCCAGGGCTGGCTTAGGGAGCCGTGGCACCACAGCAGGCGGCAATCAGGCATGGTCCGTTCCTTCCGGGTCGGCCGGACGTTTGGGGGTCAGCTTGCGCAAGGTCTTGAACAGGGTGTTCTTCTTGACCGGCTTGGGCAGGTGGGCGTCCGCGCCCGCCTGGATGCAGCGCCGGACGTCTTCGCTCATGGCGTAGGCGGTCATGGCCACCACGGGTACCGGGGCAAGCCCCTGTTCCTTTTCCCATTCGCGGATGGCCCGGGTGGCCTCTAAGCCGTCCATGCCCGGCATCTGGATGTCCATGAGGACCAGGTCCCAGCCTCCCTTCTTGAAGAGTTTCAGGCCGTTGGCGCCGTCTTCGGCCACGGTCATGGTGCAGGGGGTGGATTCGAGATAGGTCTGGGCCACGAAGGCGTTGTATCGGGAGTCCTCGAACATGAGGATGTTCAGCGGCGGCAAGGGCGCTTCGTCCACGGGCTCGACGGGGTCGGCCTGGGTGGTCTCGGGCACGCTCGCGAAGCCGAAGCGGGCCGTGAAATGGAAGATGCTGCCCTTGCCCGGCATGGACTCCGCCCAGATGCGCCCGCCCATCATGTGGACCAGCTCCTTGCTGATGGCCAGCCCGAGGCCGGTACCGCCGAATTGGCGGGTGGTGGAACTGTCCGCCTGGGTGAAGGCGTCGAAGATGGCCCCGAGCTTGTTGCCGGACACGCCCACCCCGGTGTCCGAGATGGAGAAGTGCAACAGGGAGGTTTCGCCGTCGGTGGAGGCCAAGTCCACGTTCAGGGCCACCGAGCCCGTATCCGTGAACTTGATCGCGTTGCCCATCAGGTTGAAGAGGATCTGGCGTAGCCGCGTGGGATCGCCGTTGAGCCTTCCAGGCACTGAAGGCGTGGAGTTGCAACTTAGGCCGAGGCCCTTTTCCGAGGCCTTGCTCTGGATCACGTCGCAGGTTCTGTCCAGGATTTCCGCCAGTTGGAACCATGTCTTTTCCAGGGTCATGTGGCCAGCCTCTATCTTGGACAGGTCCAGAATATCGTCCAGAATTTCGAGCAGGTTCTCGCCCGCGGTGCGGAAGACGTCCACGTAGCGCGTCTGGTCCTCGGACAGATCTGTCTCCCAGAGGATGTCCGCCATGCCCAGAATGGCGTTCATGGGTGTGCGGATCTCGTGGCTCATGGAGGCCAGGAAGCTGCTCTTGGCCGCGTTGGCCATCTCGGCTGCCTTCTTGGCCCGGCGCACCTGTTCCAAAGCGCCGTTCAATGATTCGTTTTTGCGCTTGAGCTCCTCGGTACGTCCTTTGACCTTGGTCTCCAGCAGGTTCTGGTGGTTCTGGAGTTTGGCGTTGGCCTCCTGGAGGTCGTTGATCAGGTGGCGCACGGACTGGCGCATGTCGTCGATGGCCCGGGCCAGGCTGCCCAGTTCGTTGGAGGCGGACGTGTCCACGGGCGCGTCCAGGTCCCCGTCGGCGATGGTTGTTGCCGCCTCCTCCAGGGTCATGAGCGGGTTGATGAAGTGCTTGCGCATGTAGCGGACCGCAGCCAGGGTCAGGGTCAGGGTTAGGAGCAGGCCCAGGGCAAAGGTCAGCCCCACGTACATGGCCATTTCCTGGATGTACCCCTTGGTGGACACGGCCAGGTTGAAGGAGCCGATCCAGTCGCCGTACTTGCGGATTTCCACCGACTTGGTGAGGAACCGCCGGTCATTGGTGAAATAGTCGAAGTCGTGCCCGGTGAAGCGGGGGCGGCTCTTGGCTGCCATGACTTCGCGACCGGTGATCACCTGGGCGAAGGCCACGTTGTCGTCCTGGAGCACGGCGTCGATGAAATCGCGGGCCGAGGCGTAGTCCACTTGCCAGACCGCGCTGGCCAGGCTGGTCCGGGCCAGATGGGCGATGCCGTCCGCTCGTTCGGACAGGCGGACGTGCAGCCGGTAGGCGTTGAACAGGATCAGCGCACAGGAAAAGACGAGGACAATGGCCGAAATAAAGGCCAGTTGTGCGAGTTTGGCCCGGCGGCCGAGAGAGTCGGCTCTGGACAGCCTGGCTCCTGAGTTTTTGCTCATGTGTCGCTCGTCATCCTCCGATTGAGAGATACGTTAGTATTTCTAAGCCGAACGGGCGACATTGGCAAGGCGTCAGAAAGGATTCCCCGGTGCCTGCAAAAAAAGCAAAAAAAAAGCCGGGCGCGAGGCCCGGCCGAAAATCGATTCCCGGAATCGGCTATGCGTGGCCGGTCTCCAGGTTGAAGCCCATCTCGGAAGCCATGAACTGGAGCGGACGGATGTCGTGGGTCACCTTCATGATTTCAAGCAGGGTCTCCGCTCCCAGCTTGGCGCTGGCGTCAAAGGGGTTGATCTCCCGCATCAGGGTCGAATACGGCTTGTTGATCTGTTGTGCGACGGTCTTGGCCTGAATGCCACTGTCGAGAATGCAGTCCTGAACAACCTTGGTTACGTTCTTTTCAAACATCGTGCCCTCCCGCAGAGTTTGGTGGTTACTGGCGAAATACTACGAGCTATAAAGCAACCGGCGTGCCAAAGTTGTTTTATTCCTATTATAATATGCTATTTCTATGGGTTATAAAAAGTCTAAATAAATAGACCTATGCGTTGCAGTGTCGCATGGGTGTCGCATACATGTCGCACATTGTCGCAGAGCGCGACAGTGTGCGACATGTATGTAGCATATGCGACATGGGGCATAAAAAAAGGGAGCCGCTTGCGCGGCTCCCAGATACCCGGCTAGGCCGGGGTGTCCGAAACGTATCTGTCAGGCTGTCAGGTGTGGGTTGCGGTCCATTTCTGTGCGCCTTTAGGAGGTGTTGATCCGTTCGGGACTAAGGGTGCTGTATATCTGCCCAGTCTTGGGACCAGGTCTTGAAGGAATCCATGTAGTTCAGCCAAGCACGGCTGCCCAGGGTGATTTCCAGTATTCTGGCGGCGGTAAGATTCTTGAACATGTTCGTTACCTCTCGCGTTGAAATTCTATTCCGGTCCGTTTTACTGTGCCAGGGACAGGCTGTTCGACGTTCTGCGCTCTTCGGTCTGGTCCGTATCGACGGTGATGCTGCGTTCCACGTGGTTGATGGTCTCGGCAAACAGCCCGGTCGACTCGTAGGGGGACAGGAGGCTGGTACGGACGGAGCCGACGATGTTGCCGTAGATGATCAGCGCGGTCTGTTCCAGGGGCAGGGAGCGGATGGTCCCGTCCTCGATGCCCAGGGCGACGCAGCGTTTCAGTTCGTCGATGAAGATGCTGAACTTCTCCATCACCTTGGCGCCGTCGACACCGGGCTCCATGTGGCTGAAGGGGGAACAGCGCAACAGAACGGGGAAGCCGACCCTGTGCTCTTCGGTAAAAGCGAAATACGCGGTCATGTAGGCTCGGATGGCCTCCATGCCGTTCGTGGCCTTGGCCGTCGCCTCGCTCAGGCAGAGGATCAGCCGGTCGGCCATGTCGAACCCGGCGGCCAGGAAAAGATCCTGCTTGCTGCCGAAGTAGTGGGAAACAAGACCGAAGGAAACTTCGGCGCGCCCGGCCACGTCCTTGACGGTGGCGGCGTGGAACCCTAGTTGCCCGAAGGCCTCCTGGGCTGCGCTGAGTATGGCTTCCTTCTTGGTCATCACGTTGTTTTCCTTGTATCGATTGATTGTGCAATCAGTCGTTGAAGAAGATATAGATTGATTGAGCAATCAGTGTCAAGCGGGAAATGTTTATTTTTTGAAAGCGAAGCTCATTGTATCAAAAAAGGCCGCATAACGCGGCCTTTTTATTGGTGATTTTATTGACAGTCTAGTTGGCTTTTTTCTGAATTTTGGCCCAGGTGTCGCGCAGGGTGGTGGTCCGGTTGAAGACCAGGGCCTGTCCCGGATGGTGGTCGCGCAGGTCCGCGCAGTAGTAGCCGGTGCGCTCGAACTGGAGGTTGGTCCCGGCGGGCATGTCGGCCATGGCCGGCTCCACCTTGCAACCGGTCAAGGCCTCGAGGGAGTGCGGGTCCACGTAGTCGGTGAAGGTCTTGCCCTCTTCCACTGCGTTGGGGTTTTCCTTCGTGAACAGGGAGCCGTAATTGCGCACCTCGGCGTCCAGGCCGTGTTTGGCAGAGACCCAGTGCAGGGTGCCCTTGACCTTGCGGCCGCCTTCCAGCCAGCCGCCTCTGGACTCGGGATCGTATGTGGCGCGAATCTCGGTAATCTTGCCGTCGGTATCCTTGTCGTACCCGGTGCATTTGACGTAGTACGCGCCGCGCAGGCGCACCTCGCGGTCCGGGCCCAGGCGGAAGAATTTTTTGGGCGGCTCTTCCATGAAGTCGTTGCGCTCGACCCAGACCTCGCGGGAGAAGGGCACCTTGCGGGTCCCGTAGGACTCGTCCTCGGGGTTCAGGGCGATCTCGAAAACGTCCTCCCCATCCTCAGGGTAGTTTTCGATGACCAGCTTGACCGGGTCCATGATGCCCATGTAGCGGGGGGCGCGTTTGTTCAGGTCTTCGCGCAGGCAGGCCTCGAGCAGGGCGTATTCGACCATGGAGTCCGCCTTGGCCACGCCGATCCGCTCGCAGAAGTCGCGGATGGACTCGGGCGTGAATCCGCGCCGCCTGACCCCGGAGATGGTCGGCATGCGCGGGTCGTCCCAGCCGCTCACGAACCCTTCCTGGACCAGCTGGATGAGCTTGCGCTTGGAGAGCACGGTGCCGGTGATGTTCAGCCGGGCGAACTCGTACTGCCGGGGCCGGTCGGTGAAGCCGGGGAGCGCGGCCAATTCATTATATATGGCTGCGTTCTCGCCGAACAGTTCGGGCTGCCGCAGCCCCTCCATGAGCGTGTCCACGCACCAGTCGTACAGGGGCCGGTTGTTTTCGAACTCCAGGGTGCAGATGGAGTGGGTGATACCCTCGATGGCGTCGGACAGCCCGTGGGTGAAGTCGTACATGGGGTAAATGCACCATGCGCTGCCGGTCCGGTGGTGGTCGGCGTGTTTGATGCGGTACAGGGCCGGGTCGCGGAGCATGACGTTGGGCGCGGCCATGTCGATCTTGCCGCGCAGGATGCATTCGCCGTCCTTGAGCTCGCCCGCGCGCATGGCGCGGAACAGGGCCAGGTTCTCCTCCACGGTCCGGTCGCGGTAGGGCGACGCCTTGCCGGGTTCCTTGAGGGTGCCCCGGTTTTCGCGGATCTCGTCGGCGGACTGGTGGTCCACGTAGGCCTTGCCCATCTTGATGAACAGCTCGGCGATGAAGTAGAGCTTCTCGAAGTAGTTCGAGGCGTAGAAGTTGTTGTCCCAGTCAAAGCCCAGCCAGCGGACGTCCTCGCGGATGGAGTCCACGTATTCCACATCTTCCTTGACCGGGTTGGTGTCGTCGAAGCGCAGGTTGCACTTGCCCTCGTAGTCTCGGGCAAGGCCGAAGTTCAGGCAGATGGACTTGGCGTGGCCGATGTGCAGGTAGCCGTTGGGCTCGGGCGGGAACCGGGTATGCACGCGGCCGTGGTATTTGCCGCTTTCCATGTCCCTATCGATGATCTGGCGGATGAAGTCCTTGCCCTTTTCCGGGGCCTCGGGGTTGCTGCTCATGAAAAAACCTCGTTGTATGAATGGACCGTTTGTCGGTCGACGCGTCGTAAAGAGGGCAAGATTCCCCATCCTGCCCGTGGCACAGGAAATACGGTAAAACCGCTTGCCGGTCAACGCAATGCTTGCCGGGATGGACGCAAGGAGTCACACTGGACCGACCACCTCAAGGAGGAGAAATTATGCCGTTGTTCACCATCGACGAGACCCGCTGCAAACGGGACGGACTGTGCGCCGCCGACTGTCCGGTCGGGTGTATCGTTTTTGAAGAGGGCGGATTGCCCGAAACCCACGAAAAGAAGCAGGCATACTGTCTGGATTGCGGCCACTGCATGGCCGTCTGTCCGGCGGACGCCATCCGGCTTGCGCGCTTCAATGCCGGAAGCGAGCCCGTGGACCGGGCGCTGCGCATTTCCCTTGACCAGGCCGAACAGTTCCTCAAGGCTCGTCGGTCCGTGCGTGCCTTCCGCGACGCGCCCGTGGACCGCGACCTGCTCAGCCGGGTCCTGGCCGTGACCGAATACTGTCCGTCGGGCCACAACGTCCGGCCCACCCGCTGGGTCGTGGCCGAAGGGCGAAGCAGAGTGGCCGAAGCGGCAGGAGCTGTGGCCGCCTGGATGCGCACGGAATCCGAGGCCGAGTCGGACCTGGCCCGCGCGCTGCACCTGCCCGGCGTTGTCCGCGCCTGGGACAACGGTACGGATATGATCTGCCGCAACGCCCCGGTCCTGGCCGTGGCTGTGGGCCCCAAGCAGGGCGTCACGCCCCAGGCGGACGGTGTCATCGCCACCGCCTACCTGGAGCTGGCCGCCACAGCCGCCGGGCTCGGCGCGTGCTGGTGCGGCTACCTGGTGGCTGCCGCCGCATACGCAGCCGGGGTGCGGAAGTTCCTTGGCCTGGCGCAAGAAGAAGCGGTCTACGGGGCGCTTCTGCTCGGCTGCCCGGCCCATCGTTACGCGGCCATCCCGCCGCGCCCTGAACCGATGGTGGACTGGCTGTGAGCAACAGCCCCCGGCTGGACTCGCCAATGGAGTCGATGTAGGGTCCCGGCATGTTTTCGAGACTGCGCCCCCTGCTGCTCGTGGCCATCCTGGGCACCGCTCTGCTAATCCGGGCCCCGGCCCGAGCTGGCGAGATCAGTGTCGGCGTGGGCTTCTCCATCGCCCCCTACGCGCTCAGGGAGCAGAATGCCGGGCTTGAGGTGGACCTTATCCGGGCCGCCTTCCGTGCGGCCGGGGTGCGGGCACGGTTCGTTTACCTGCCGAACCTGCGGCTGCCCATGGCCCTGGCCGAGGGGGACGTCGACTGCCTGGCCACCAGCAAGGGCTACGACATGGCCGAGCGCATCGGACGCCCGGTCTTCTATTCCGCTCCGACAGTGACCTTTCGGAACCACGCCGTGACCCTGGCCGATCGGGACCTATACATTCACTCCATCGTCGACCTGGCGGGGTACTTGACCCTCGGGTTTCAGGACGCGGCCAGTTATCTCGGTCCCGAGTTCGCGGCCATGACCCGGGGCAACGACCTGTACAGCGAGCTGTGCGACCAGTCCCTGCAGGTGCGCATGCTCTTTTCCGGACGGGTGGACGCGGTCATTTCCGAAAAGCGCGTCTTTCTTTACTGGCGCAACCGGCTCAGGACCTCCCCGGCGGGGCGTGCCGTGGACCTGGATCAGGCCGTGGCGTTCCACCCGATCTTCCCGGCCCAGAACCGGCGGGTGGTTTTTGTCGGTAAATCCCTGCGCGACCTCTTTGACAAGGGGATGGCGGCCATCCGGAAGAGCGGAAGCTTCGGCCGGATCGTCCGGGCCTATGACCGGGCGGAATTCATCAAATAACCAGCAGCCGGGCGCCCGCGCCCGATGGATATATGGAGAGCGGCATGGCGAATGCCAATTATGCCTTTGGTTCGGTTCAGGTGGAGATCAATTTCGAGGCCATCGACGCCCTGTTCGGGCAGGCCCGCGACCAGGGGCGCGATTCCCTGTTCGAGTACGAGGTCTACGACCTGCTCAAGGCCTCGGGCGCGGAGACCCCGCCCCGCTGCGTGCTCCTGCCGCGTTCGGGCCGGTTCACGGACGAGCAGCTCTCGGTCCTGCCCGGGGACAAGGTCGTCCTCAAGATCGTCTCGCCGTCCATCGTGCACAAGACCGAAGCGGGCGGGGTGCGCGTGGTCGAGAACCGGCCGGACGCCATCCGCTCGGCCGTGCGGCGCATGCTCTACGAGGTCCCGGAGAACTTCGCCGCCGCCCTGGAGCGCGCCCCCGGCTCCGCGCCCGGACCGTATCGCGGGCTCAAAGGTGAGCCCCTGGTCACGGCCGCGGCCCGTGATCTGCGCGGGGTGCTCATGGTCCAGTTCATGGAGCCGGACTCCACGGCCTTCGGCAACGAGCTCCTGGTCGGCATCCGCAAGACCCGCGAGTTCGGCATGGTCATCACCGCCGGGTTGGGCGGCACCGACACCGAACTCTACGCCCGACGATTCCGCAAGGGCCAGGCCATGACCATCGCCTCCACGGCCCTGACCGACGGGGTGCGTTTCTTCGAACTGTTCCGCAAGACCCTTTCCTACCGCAAGCTGGCCGGGCTGACCCGGGGGCAGCGGCGCATCGTCACGGACGAGCAGCTCATCGAGTGCTTTTCCTCGTTCATCGATATGGCCAACCACTATTCCCCGGACAACCCGGAGGCGCCGTTTCACATCGAGGAGCTGGAGATCAACCCGTTCGCCTACGCCGACTACCTGATGGTCCCTCTGGACGGGTTGTGCCGGTTCACCTGCCCGACGCCGGTCCGCGCGCCCCGGCCGGTGGAGCGCATCGCCAAGCTGCTCAAGCCCTCCTCCATCGGCATCGTCGGGGTCTCGGCCTCGCGCATGAATTTTGGGCGGATCATCCTCAAGAACGTGCTCGAGGCGGGCTTCCCGGCCAAGGACGTGCGTTTGCTCAAGCCGGGGGAGACCGAGATCGACGGGGTGGCGTGCGTTCCGGATCTGAAGTCCCTGGATAGGCACCTCGACCTGTTTGTGGTGGCCGTGGGCGCGGATCAGGTCCCGGCCCTGGTGGACGAGCTGGTGGCCCTGGACTGCGCCGAGTCGGTCATGCTCATCCCCGGCGGCCTGGGCGAGACCGAGGAGAGCCGCGAACGCGCCGCGGGAGTCATCGCCCGCATCAACGAGGCCCACGAACGGGGCGCTGGCCCGGTCTTCCTGGGCGGCAACTGCATGGGCGTGGTCTCCCGGCCCGGCCGGTACGACACCTGGTTTATCCCCGAGGAAAAGTTGCCTCCCCTGGCCCCCGGCGATCATCATCGGGCGGCCTTCATCTCCCAGTCGGGCGCGTTCATGCTGACCCGTCTCTCCCAATGCCCCTTCCTGAATCCGGCCTACATGGTCTCCATGGGCAACCAGACGGACCTGACGCTGGGCGACATGGTTTCACATTTTGCCGAGGCCGATGGCGTGGATGTCATCGCCGTATACGCGGAAGGGTTTAACGACATGGACGGGCTGAATTTCTGCCGGGCCGTGCAGAGGGCGGTGCGCGCGGGCAAGGACGTGATATTTTACAAGGCGGGCCGGACCCCGGAGGGCAAGTCCGCCACCAGCGGCCACACCGCCTCCTTGGCCGGGGACTACGCGGTCTGCGAGTCCTGCGTGCGCCAGGCCGGGGCCATCGTGGCCCATTCCTTCACCCAGTTCGAGAACCTGTTCATGCTGGCCGAGCGCCTCAACGGCAAGACCATCGGCGGCAATCGCCTGGCCGCCATGTCGGGCGCGGGGTTCGAGGCCGTGGGCATGGCCGATTCCATCCAGACCGATGACTACTCCATGGTCCTGGCCCCGCTGTCGGAAAGGACCCACGAGGCCCTGCAAGGCTTGGTGGACGCCAACCGCCTGTCCGGGCTGGTCACGGTGACCAACCCTCTGGACGTCACACCGGGGGCCGATGACCACGTTCACGCCGAGGCCATCCGGCTTTTGGCCGCAGACCCCGGAGTGGACGCGGTGGTGGCAGGGCTCGTGCCCATGTCCCCGGTCATGCGCACCCTGGCCGATCCGGACACGCCCATGACCATGGATGACGAGCGCTCCATCGCCGCGCTTCTGGCCGAGTTGCTGCCCAGCCTGGATACCCCGGTCATCGGGGTGGTCGACGGCGGTCGCCAGTACGACCCCCTGGTGGACCGCCTCAATGAGGCCGGTCTGTGCACCTTCCGCACCTCGGACCAAGCCGTGGCCGCCCTGGCCCAGTACATTGACGGGCGGCTCAACGCGGCGCGCATCCGCTCGCGCTGAACAACGGCCGGGCCATCTCCGTCGAGTTTATAATATAAACAACCGCTACACTCTCTTAACCTCCTAAGGGTGGGAGGAGTTTTCCTTCCAGTGAACAGATCAGACGTTTGCGGAGGGTTTGATGAAGGTAGCTGATGTCCCTATCGGGACGAAAATCATTGGCGGATTTTTGATCATCGTGGTGCTTTTTCTGGTCACCGGGGTCTACGTCAAGGTGGCCCAAGACGACATGATCGCTTCGAGCCATATAGTGGATGCCGCCCTTGAGATGAAGTATGCCGTGCGTTCGGATATGCAGATGGTCATGGAGTTCCTCGACGCCCCGGACACGAAGGGGTTGGGGGAGAACTGGGCCGAGCATGAAAAAGTGGTCGCCGGGTTTGATTTATTTGCCGGGGGCATCATGCAGGGCGTCTCCGATGAACGGATCGAAATCAGGGCTGCCCGAAATCCCGCCATTCGGGAATTGAACGCCCAGGTCCAGGCCCGGCACAAAGACGAATTCATTCCTGCCATCCGGCATGTCTATGAGCTCAAGCTGGCCACTTTCGGGGTCCTCGAGCGGCGGGCGGCGGCCATGGAAAGCCTGGTAGGGGCCCACGAGTCTGTGGCCACGGCGCTGGAGGAGTTCGAAAAGGCCGTGGACGAGATCATTGACCGGCGGATTGTGGCCGGAGTCGATGCCTTCGACATTTTGTCGCGGGAGATATCCTGGGCTGACATGGGGATGGAGATCAAGAACAATATCGGCGAGTCCCGCATCGCCATCGAAGAGTTCATTCAGCCCGGGTCCGAGGAGCGGGAGGCGGCCCTGGCCAAAAAGTACGAGGCCACGGTCGAGGTCTTCGGCCGACAGATCGAAACCCTGCTCAAGGGCGGCAGCATGAACGGCCAGATTGTGGCCGGCCTGGACGAGCCGGAACTGGTCGAGCGGATCCGGAAGCTGGGCCGGGTCCACGAGGAGATTTTCCGTAGCGCGGTCCGCAAGGTCATGGCCGCCCAATCCGAGTACGAGAAGCTACGGCGCGAGATCAACCTTGCGGACACCCGGACCGACGAGGTGGGTCAGGCGCTGGTGGCCACGCTGGAGATCGTCGGGCACAAGGCCGACATGGACATGAGAGCGGACTCGCTCCACGCGGAGCTGGCGGTCATCCTCGGCGTCGGCGTGTCCATGGTTCTGGCCCTGCTGATCGGCTGGCTTTTGGCGAGGATGATCACCCGGCCGGTGTCCCGGGCCCTTGAGGCGGCCACGGCCATGGCCGCAGGCGATCTGAGCCGGGAGGTACAGGTGCCCGGAAAGGACGAGGTAGGGCGCATGCTTGAGGCCATGAACGACATGATCGTCCGGCTGCGAGACGTCGTCTTCGGGGTCAACGGGGCCGTTCATAATGTGGCTTCGGGCAGCGAGGAGCTTTCCGCCACGGCCGAGACCCTTTCCCAGGGGGCCACTGAACAGGCGGCCAGCGCGGAAGAGTTGGCCTCGTCCATCTCGGAGATCACCCGATCCATCTCCCGCAACGCGGACCACAGCCGGGAGACCGCCGAGATAGCGGCCACGGTGGCCGGCAAGGCCTCCCAAAGTGGTATATCCGTGAGTCAGGCGGTGGTCTCCATGAAGGAAATCGCCGAGAGGATTTCGATCATCGAGGAGATCGCCAGGCAGACCAATCTGTTGGCGCTCAACGCGGCCATCGAGGCGGCCCGGGCCGGGGCGCACGGCAAGGGATTCGCCGTGGTTGCCGCCGAGGTTCGCAAACTGGCCGAACGCAGCGGGCGCGCTGCGGGCGAGATCAGCCAGCTCTCCGAATCCACGGTGGCGGCTTCGGACGAGGCCGTGCATATGCTGGACGAACTTGTTCCGGAGATCGAGAAGACCTCGGAGCTGATGGCCGAAATCCGCGCCTCCTGCGAGGAGCAGGATCTGGTCATCAAGCAGATCGGCACGGCCGTGAACCAGGTATCCAGCGCCACACAGGCCAATGCCTCGGCCGCCGAGGAGGTGTCCGCCACCTCGGAGGAACTCGCCGGACAGGGCGAGAGCCTGCAGCAGATGATGGCCTTCTTCAACTGCGGAGAGGGGCAAGGCGATGCGGGATGTATCAGGCCTGCGGCGCTGCCCCAGGGAGGAAGGGGCCAGGACGACGGGCTCGAGCGCTATTGATTCGGGCCCCGCCCCACCAAAAGAGCCCCGGACATAGTCCGGGGCTCTTTTGGTGGGGCAGGCCGTCCGGTCCGTCAGTACATCAGCCCGGGCAGGAACAGGATGATCTGCGGGAAGATGAAGAGCAGGGCTATGCCGATAACGATGGAGAGCATGAACGGCAGGATGCCCTTGAACACGTCCTCCAGTGTCACGTCCGGGGCGATCTTGCGGCACATGCCGTAGACTACGTAGACGTTGATGCCCACCGGCGGGGTGATGACCCCCATCTCGGTGACCAGGACGATGATGATGCCGAACCAGATGGGGTCGAATCCCATGCCTGTGACAACCGGGTAGAAGACCGGGATGGTCAGCATGATCAAGGCCAGGGAATCCATGAAACAGCCGCCGATGAAGTAGATCAGGATGATCGTGCCCATGATGGCGAACGGTGGCATGTCGAAAGCGGACACCCAGTTGGCGATGTCGAACGGGATGCGCGTCACGGCCAGGAATTTGCCGAAAACCACCGCGCCCGCGATGAGCACCAAGACCATGCAGGAGGTGCGCAGGGTCTCGTATAGCGAGTTGACGAAGGCCCGCCAGGAGAGTTGGCGCTTGATCACGGCCAGGGCGAGTACGCCGATGACCCCGATGCTCGCCGCCTCGGTGGGAGTGAACAGTCCCCAGAACAGGCCGCCTATGACAAGGGCAAAGATGAGCAGGGTGTCCATGAGGTTGGCCAGGGAACGGAATTTCTCGGCCCAGGTGAAGGTGTCGCCCTTGGGGCCCAGCGCCGGGTTGATCCTGCATTGCAAATAGATGCCGACGATGAACAGGAAGGTCAGCAGGACGGCCGGAAGGATACCGGACACGAAGAGCGCGCCGATGGATTGCTCGGTGAGCACGCCGTAGATGATCAGGACCACCGAGGGGGGCATGATCATGCCCAGGCCTCCGCCCGAGGCCACCGAGGCTGCCGCCAGGGAGTTGGCGTAGCCGTAACGCTTCATCTCCGGAATGCCCACCGTGGACATGGTCGCGGCCGTGGCCGGGCTGGACCCGCAGACCGCGCCGAACGCTGTGCAGGCCGAGACCGTGGCCATGGCCAGCCCGCCCCGGGTGTTGCCCAGGAAGCGGTAGGCGGTCTGGTAAAGCCGTCGTGAAATGCCACAGTTGAAGGCGATCTGGCCCATGAGGATGAACAGCGGGATGGTCGACAATTCGTAGGAGGCGAACGCGTCGTACACGTTCCGGCTCATCAGGTTGAGACCGCCTTTCCAGGAGGTCAGCAGCGAGAAGCCGATAAAGCCCACAAGCATCATGACGAAGGCCACGGGCATTCTGGTCATGAACAGCAAGACCATGATGCAGATGCCGATGATTCCGGCGGTGGTCGGATCCATGGCTAGGCCCCTTGTTGCCTTAAAGATTTGACGACGTCCGCGAGCAGGCAGAGGGCGTAGACGAAAAAGCCGAAGGACAGGACGTAGACCACGTAGTACTCGGGCAGCTCCAGGTTCATGGAGACCTCGCCCGATGTGGCCAGGGTCCCGGCGTAGAGGAACATGCGCCAGGTGATGATCGACACCAGGATCAGGGTGGCCAGGTTGGTGATCAAGCCCACGGTGTCGCGGACCCGCTTGGGCAGGCGGCGGACCAGAATCTCCACACCGATGTGGCTTTTCTGGTAGTGGGCGTATGGCAGAGCGAAGCCCACGGCGACCACGCCGAGGATGGCCACGATCTCCTCACAGCCGAAGATGGGGGTGTTGAACGCCCCGCGCAGGAACACGTCCGCGCCGGTCATGGCCGCCATGCCCACCAGGCAGGCGGCCGCGACGACGCGCATGATCCTTTCCGTTATCTGAAGCGGCCGCTTGGCTTCTTCCATTTTCAATCCTTCGCGCGATGGGCGGGGCAGGGACCAACCCCGCGCCGCCCGGTAAACGTTAATTTCATTGCCTCCCCCGGAGGGGGGCGGCGGTCTCTCCCTCTCTTTGTATCAGGAGAGCCCTGGGGACCGGCTTGCGAAAGTCCTTCGCCGCAGTGCGGCCCCGGTTCCGTATTGCTGCTTGGAACCGGGGCGCATGTCCGCAGAGAAGCCGTTTCGCTTAGGCGGGCTAAGGGGTTTTAGTCATTTCGGCCTGGATGAATTCGACCACGGCCCGGCCGTCCACGGCCTTGCCCTCGCCGTTTGCGTAGCCGTCCAGCACGGGCTGGGCCGCCTGCACCCAGCGTTGCGCCTCGGCGGGATCGAGCTCGATGAAGTCTCCGCCCTTGGAGGCCAGGAATTTCCTGCCCTCTGCGTCCGAGGCGTCCCAGGCCTGGCCGTGCTTGACCGACCATTCCCGATTGATCTGTGCGATGATTTTCTGGTTTTCGGGCGAGATTTCGTTCCACTTGTCCTTGCTCATGACGATGAAGAAGGTGGTGGTGTAGCCCACGCACTGGGATTGTGTGCAGTGCCTGACCACCTCGCCGAGCTTCCAGCCCTTGTTGGATTCCATGGGATGGACCGAGCCGTCGACCACGCCCTTTTGCAGGGATTGGTAGGAAGCGGGCATGGGCTGGGCCACCGGGGTGCCGCCCAGCGCTTCGATGAGCTTGGCGGAGTTGCCGGTGGAGCGGATCTTGAGCCCTTTGAGGTCGGCCATGGTATGGACCGGCTTTTCCACGGTGAAGAGCAGGCCCGGGCCGTGGGCGTGGAAGTACATGGGCACCACGTCGTTGAATTCGGCGGGCGAGAACTTGTCGTAGACCGCGTTGGCCACAGCCGTGGCCTGGACCCCGTTTTGGTAGCCCATGGGCAGGTCCACGGCGGCCATGACCGGGAAGCGGCCGCGCGAATAGGCCAGGGCGGACTGACCGACGTCGGAGATGCCCTCGACCACGCCGTCATAGCACTGTTTGGCCGGGCTCAGGGTGCCGCCGGGATAGAAGTCGATGATGACCGCCTTGTTGGTGCGCATCTCCACCTCGTTGCACCACTGTTCGGCCAGTTTGGACTGGATGTGCGTGGGCGGGAAGAAGCTGGAATAGGTCAGGCGCACGGATTCGGCGCAGGCCGGGGAGGCCAGGCCGGCGGCGATCAGGGCCAGGGCCGTCAGGGTCAGCAGGGTTTTACGCATGGTGCATCTCGCTTGTTGAATAAATGATATGGTCGCAGCGGGGTCAGTCCCGCCTGGTTCCGTTCTTCACAGCCAGGTCGATGGCCGCCTCGCGTACTTCCGCGAGGGAGAGAGTCTCGGTGCCGAGGGCGCGGTGGATGAGAAACCCCTCGAACAGGGCGGTGTTGAGGGCCCCGATTTTCTCGGGGGGAAAGTCGCTGGTCACATGGTCGCGGACCAGATCGGCGAAGACCCGGTCGGAGAGCCGGTAGTCGGACTGGTTCAGGAGGCGGCGCAGGGACTCGTTGGTGGCCGCGTGGATGGTGAACTCCAGGAAAATGGCCGACCAGTTGCGGTCCGCCACGATGGTCTCCAGGAAATCCCAGATGATGCCCATGGCCTCGCGCAGATCGGCTGCCTGCTGCACCCGGTCGTGTCGGGTGGCGCGGTACTGCTTGAACTTCTGTTCCACGATCTGGAGGAAGAGCTCGTCCTTGGAATTCCAGTGGCGATAGAAGCTTCCCTTGGCATAGCCCGCGTGCTCGGTGATCTCGGCCACCGCAGTGGAAGCGAATCCCTTGGTACCGAACAACTCGATGGCCGAAGCCATGAGTTCCTGCATGGTCTGCCGGGATTTTTCCTGTTGTTTGGTCGCCATACCTTGTCCTCGTTTCCCGGAATCGCACGGTTTTTATTGTGACTTCCAGTCAGTTTGCGACTTACGGTCAAAAAGTGACCGATAGTCACACCAGAGGATTCAGGGGTAGCAGGGGGGCCATGAAGAGTCAAGCCCGTCCTGTTGAAACAGGGGCGGAATCATGCTTGCAGGCGGTCAGGCGCGCATCACGGCGCACCCCGCGAAGCGGCTATAAAAAGCTTTGGAAAAGGATGGGGATGGGGGTCCGGGGGA
>Ga0075011_10000232_pt1 | contig 29040 bp, 26 predicted proteins | sample TARM_MetaG_T_14_FD_72354 | JGI IMG/M metagenome (GOLD analysis project Ga0075011, IMG submission 72354) | Freshwater microbial communities from Pennsylvania, USA, analyzing microbe dynamics in response to fracking - TARM_MetaG_T_14 | ecosystem: Environmental > Aquatic > Freshwater > River...
TTGGTTATTCGTCCAAACACATACCAGTTAAAGTGTCAGATTAATGCATTACAAAGCTTACAAGACACCCCTTCTATTCACCATCTTCCGCTATTGAGGCTGTTTGAAGGTAAGGATCATGCTAAGTGGCCGAATGTTCCTTATGAAGAGCACTTATTTAACGATGACTACTACGTTCTTACCGATGGTGCGAGAGAGGGAACATCTCAGCAGCGTGAGTTTGTAAATATTGCACTCAATACACCAGACTTTGCCTTCCTTGAGGGCCCCCCAGGATCTGGCAAAACTACAGCCATTTGCGAACTGATTCTTCAATTCATAAAGCGAGGTAAGCGGATCTTACTTTGTGCATCAACACACGTTGCTGTTGACAATGTTCTTGAGCGAATGATGTCTGAGGAAAATATTTATCGCGACATGGTGTTACCTGTGCGGATTGGAGATAAATCAAGCGTTTCTCAAAAAGCAAAGCCATGGCAATTGGAAGAGTTTGTTAAAACTGAACGCACAAGATTGCTAAAACATCTTCAGCAACAACCGCATATTTCAGTTAGTCAGAAGTTACTTAAAAGTAAGGTCGGTGAAGGTAAACATATTGTTGAACGTCTTGTTCTTGAAGCGGCGAACTTAGTTTGCGGGACGACTATTGGTTTGCTTCAGCATCCTGATATCAAAAATAAACAATCAACATCGCCAATCTTCGATGTGATGATTATTGATGAAGCATCAAAAACAACGTTTCAAGAGTTTTTGGTGCCAGCGGTACTTGCCAAGCGTTGGATCATGGTGGGAGACCCAAAACAGCTTTCACCTTATGTTGATGATGAAGCTACTGAAGTAAATTTGCAGCCATGTTTACCGGATAGGTATCAGCGAGAAGCATGCGCAGATGTTTTCTCTGCTCGACAAATCAATATTCAGAAACGAGAAGTATCCTTGGTTTGCACTGACGATGAAAAGACAATTGAATTTTATCATCAGCAAGCAAAGGCCAAAAATGTATTAGTTGCATCATCTAAAGGACCGAAGACAGATGTCCCTTACGCATCACTAGTCCTCGGTTCGTCAGCGTTCATCGCTCTGAATGCTAATCACCTTCCCCTAGATTTGACGACCATAAGGGGGCTGCCTGCGTTACCGAAAAAGTTAGAAATGCGACTTGCAGCGCATTCGAGATTAAGTCGTACAAAAATCAAGACCGAGTCCGATAGCTGGGAGTCTCAGTTAGCGTGGCGACTGGCTCGTATGTACGAACAGCGCCTAAATACAGAATCTAACGGAAGTTCTAAAACTGCTAACAAGTTAGAGGAAGATATCAAAGCGCTACTACCATTTGACTCAGAAAAAGATACGTTCACTGCAATAGACAGGGTACGTAGGATCGCACTGCCTTCTATTCTTGAATCACTGCAAGTTGGATTTGAACGAACAGAGTATCAGAAACAAGGCACCGCTCTGTCTGATGGACTTCCAGCCAGTGTTTTAAATCAACGACAAATACGGCTTAGTTATCAGCACAGGATGCATCCAGACATTGCCGAATTTTCCCGAGTACATATATACCATGAAAAAGCACTGCAAAGCCCTGATGGCCAGGCTAAAAAGCGGGACTGGGGATACCGAAACGGCTCACATCGTTGTATATGGCACGATGTAAAAGGCCGAAAAGGCAAAGAAGGTGAAATCACCGCTGAAGTAGGAGAAATATTAAAAGAATTAAGTCGCTTTGATTCTTGGGCAAAATCAAACCCAAATGTTGAGAAAAACCAACAAAAGCCTTGGGAAGTTGCTGTTTTGGCTTTCTATCGGGCGCAAGAGCGAGCTATACGTCGAGCTTTACGAAAGTGGACGGGAAATCATCACGGAGTAAGGCATTTCTATCGAGGTGAGAAATCCTCACCGTATATTGATATTCAGATATGTACCGTAGACCGTTTTCAGGGACATGAGGCTGACTTTGTCATGCTTAGTTTCGCAAATAATCATCCCACGAGTTTTCTCGAAAGCCCAAATCGCTTGAATGTGGCAATTACGAGGGCCAAGCATCAGCTCATTGTGTACGGAAACCGCTCTGCAATGCAAAAGGCATCGGGTGTGTTAGGTACTTTTGCTAGCAATTCTTACTGGTCTACAACAATCAAGACTGAATCACAGGAGACACTATGAGCCATGACATCATACTAAAACGAGAAATCAAAACTGAAACTTGGCTCATACAGGGTGAAATCGCGCTGGCAGATAGCCGTCCAGAAATAAACTGCGTGCTGCAATTCCTTCACGATTATCCGAATGCGAGTTCAGCTGAGTGTTCCGAGCATTTATTTGGAGACAAAATCGGACGTCGTGTCGTTGCTGATAGATTACTAAATATATGTCAGTTATATGGGCTTGCTGAGTCTAGTCGAGACCAATACAGGCTCACTGAATCAGGACTGATTGCTCTTGAGAAAGATCAAATCCTCGTGCCAGAAGATGGATGTTGGAGCCTTTGCGTTTGTCATGAGCCTTTATTGCCTCATCCACTTCTTACTATTGAAGCGCACACAGAGCCTAGTGCAGCGTCAATCGGACTTGGAAAAAACAGAAACGAGTTAAATGAAAGAGCAAAGCGACTAGTTGAGGTTCCTCAACTAGTCAAAGACGTTCGTGGCCAGAAGGTTGAACCAATAGGTGGTGGCTCGGAAGTACGCGTTGACAAAATTGAACTCAAAGGTGAGCGCATCTCACCTCAAGAAAAACCGTATTACATCGAATGGAATGTGACTGATGGCAATGTCGATGTGAAGCGAGGAAAAGATCTTATTTTTTCACGTCGGGTTGAACCAATCAGTCGTCAGCAAGTTTTGAAAGTACTTATGCATAGTGAGGGCTTGCTTGAACAATGGGATGAGCAAATGGAAATCTTGTCAGTGGTTTTTGAAAATACAACTGAATCTGAGCGACTCAATATGAAGCGCTCGGTAAGTGTAAAAAGACCATCTGTTCACAAGTTCGGCTCGTTTGATACGATGAAGTTACACAATATATCAATATCAGCATTGACTGAATTGGATGCTAAAAAGTGGGCTAAATGGAGATTAGAGAAAAATATCAATATGTATGCCACTAATAGCAAATACCAAATTTGGAGAGAAAAAGCACTCGAACCTTTTAGAGGTTGGAATTTTACACTACCTGATAGGGCTGAACTGGCAAATCAGTTTTGGATTGAAGAAGACCAGCAAAATCAGCATACCTGGCATGTAATTGCTGCCCATGATTGGAACCTATAAGGAATAATAGTGATGAATCTAATTGAAAAGTTTACTAAAACAGAAACCAAGATTGTTGATCAATCAAATACCAAATTGCCCCCTGTGCTTTTACCTGTTTTACCAAAACAGGTATCAAAGCCGCAACCTATTAATAGCTCGGTGTTTTGCAATGAGCTGCAATCAAGAGTTGTTGAATTAATCGATAATGCTGAACATTCGGTTATTCTTAGTACGTTTTTGCTTGCTGATGAGAATGTCGAATCAGCGGTCTTAAAAGCAGCAAAGCGCAAAGTTCGTGTTTACATACTATTGGCATGTGAGACTCGTCTTGATGGCGATGTGCCTGATGATAACTTTGGTAAAAAGTGTCTTGTGCAACATAAGGAAATGTTAAACAAATTGTCAGGACATGTTCACTTTGCATCTGCACCACATTTCCACGCAAAGGCTGTCGTCATAGACGCATTACATGGAGCCGGTAATGCGAAAGGGTTGCTTTTAACGGCAAACCTTACAGAAGAAGCACTTAAACGAAATGAAGAGTTGGGTGTCTCGCTTTCACGCCATCAAATAGATGAGATCGTGAAAGTGTTTCGATGGGCAATCTTCGAGAGTGCACAGCACCATATGACAAGTCGTGGTGAATTCTCAGCATACAAGTCGCCGGGTAATGTCGAATATCCAAGAGAATTAACTGAAATACTGGTCACATCTAGTGAAGACGCTCGAATTAGGGAACACGCATTAGCGTTGATCTATAAAGCGGATAAAGAACTCATCATATCGAGTTTTGGGTGGCAAGAGGACCATCAGCTTGTAAAAGCAATATGTGAGCGTGCGAAATCGGGGGTAAAAGTCACCGTTCTATCCCGCCAAAGACCCGCAGCCATGCCAGCGCTATTGGCTATGAAGCAGTCTGGTGCATCGGTGATGTGTTTTAAATGGCTGCATGCCAAAGCGATTGTAGTGGATGGAATGCATGGCATGGTGATGTCGGCTAATTTTCAAGCGCATGGCATGGATCAAGGCTTTGAATTAGGCGTAAAACTCACCGGTACTCAGGTAACAGAGCTGATGAACAGCTTACGCGATGTGTTTTTAACTAATAGCCACAATGAATTGAACATAGATATGAGTCTAGGGATGATTTCTGGTGGTTTTGAAGCTTGGGAAAATAATGCATTCAAGAGGTACTCAGTCAGCGAAGTAGACGTTGTTGAGTTATCGCCTATAAAAGCAGATTGTTTGTCTGATATGGATAAGCAACCAAAAATACCCAATGCAAACTGGCGGGAAAACACCTCGCAAAAGATTGAGTATAAATGGCGCATAGAGCCGCCTGTTATCACTAACGCCAGTCCAGAGTATTTCAAACCTTTAACGGCTAAGGATGAAACTTCTAAAAAGCAGGATTCAGGATCGCCTAGAAAAAGTTATGAGCCAAAGGTTGTTCGACTGACAAAAAAACAGTTAGCTATTACAGTTCGTCAAGAATCCGAACTTGCCATGGCAAAAAGGCTGAAGCAAAGTAAATTGCCAAACGCCCGAATTGTATTGGAGGCGTAACTTTGGATATCAAAAACACGCTGCTTTGTTGGCACTCAAAAAGAGCAGGGGTTGAGGTATTAGACGAAGCGTTAAAGCGGCTTAAGAATCGTAAAGTTTATATTGGCAAAGTAATTGTGCTTACTCAGTCAGCTGGGGATAACAGTCTGTACAAAGAGCATGAATTTGGCGATATACAGATTACCTTTCGAACTGTAGCTCTCGAGAACCCAGCTGATCACAACGAAATTTATCACGCAATAGAATCTGAGATTATTCCAGAGCTAAAGCTTGAACAGCATCTTCATATCAATGTATCGCCGGGAACTCCGGCGATGCATGCGGTTTGGTTGATTCTTCATGCTCGAGGGCGTTTTCCATGCGAAACAATCCTCTGGTCATCACAATATAACCCCGATACAAAAAGAACCAGCATTGCCAAAGTTGATTTCAGTGTAAACACGTATCTGGCAGAGATCTCTGCTATTTCAAGTTCAGAGGGCGGTTACGCCCTTTACGATTTAGACCCTAAATCAAAAGCAAGGCAGGATGCATTACAAACGTTAAAGCAGTTCTCTTGCGTTCCCAAAGCTCCGTTACTTGTACTGGGTGAACGTGGTACAGGGAAAACGAGGTTAATTGAAACCATTGTCGGTAAGGTGAAGCAAAAGCAGGTAGTTACGCTTGCATGTGGAGGGTTAGATTCTCAAGTGGTTGATAGTATGTTGTTTGGCCATGTAAAAGGTGCGTTCACTGGGGCGGAAAAGGATCGCAATGGGCTTTTGAAAGAAGCAAATGGAAAAGTATTGTTCTTGGATGAGATACAAGATTTACCAACTTCGGTTCAACGAAAGCTGGTTCGAGTGCTTCAAGATAACCATCACAGTTTTCGCCCTGTTGGAAGTGACACTGAGGAAGCATCTGACTTCGAGCTAGTTTGTGCGAGTAATAAATCACTTGAGCAATTGGCAACGATACTCGATGCTGATTTCTTTGATCGTGTCTCCATGCTCACAATAACAATACCTCCACTTCGTGCATGCAGAGAAGATATTTTGTCTGATTGGCAAAGAATCTGGCAGGAAGTCAATATTAACCCCAATCTGCCTGTGGCAGCTCCAGTTTCAGATGAATTAATCCTGTTTTTTAACTCAGCACATTTACCAGGTAACTTACGTGACCTAAAAAAGCTGGCATACATGACTTGTGCGTTTTTGAGTTCCCAAAGTACAGAGTCGGCAATCTCTAGCTCATTAGCTTCGCTGGGCGAACAAGTTATCCAAGATGAAAGTCCAGACACAAGATTCGTATTTGGTGATTTATCTAAGACAACTAAGGAAGAATTGACGAAAGAGTTTCATCTTAAACTCGCAAAAGCTGCCAAAAAGCAGTTTGGAACATGGGTTAAAGCCGCAGAGGCTTTAAAGGTGGATCAAAAAACACTACAAAAATATATTAGAGTTAGTAATTAAAGCCTGAGCTGTCAATTCGACGAGTAACCGTTACATGTCACAGTTAAAAAACGTGACATGTAACGCATCTAATGATTAATTTTTACTTTCAGCAGCTTAAATAGCTACTCAATATCTCCGACCATAAAATTTTCGGTTAGCAACTAGATGATCAGCTGCGGCCCTATCAATCTCATCAGAAGAAGCCACTCGATTACTCTGCAACCAAGCCAAGATATCAGCTCGCTTAAAAAACACCCGATTACCATTGGGTTTGAAGAACGGGATTTTTCGTTCATGCGTCAACCGGTACAAAGTACTTTTCTTTAGCCCTGTTAGTTCCGCACATTCCTCAACTGTGAGAATTTCCTTTGTTGTGTCAGGACGTTGTTCAGTTTTGATGTGATCGGTAATCAGTTTTTTAAGCTGTGACATATCCATCAGCATGCGCTGAAGCATCTCTTTTTCAGTCATGTTGATACTCTCCTACACTGCCAAGTTAAAGTGGGATAAACGGGAAACTGGGAACAATGAGCTAGTCGTCATGTTCAACCCTCTCTAAGTCTTCAAGGTGGCGCCTAACTTGGTCAGGTTTGAGCGCAAAAAAACGTTGAAACTCACCATTGAGCCGCGTCTTATAGGTTCCCCTGGAGCGCTCGTTCGTTACCAAGCAACCGCGTTGCAGCAAGATCTCCACTTCTCGCATATAGTGAGTGGGGAGCCCAAGTTTTTGCAGGAAATGAGTTTTGTTGATAAGCCACAATTCGCATCCATCCTGCGAACGGCGATAACCTGGCACTCCCACTCCTGAGTCCTGATCAATTTCACCAATATTGTGTTCCCAGTTCCGCATAGCTTTTTCCAGAGATCTGAGCAGCCTAAACTCTTCCGAATTCCTAGAATGCCCACGATTAGCGAGCCAAGCACTGAGGACTTTATGTACCGCTTCAAGTGACTCTTCTTCGGACCATGGCAGGATGAAGTTTCTATTAGCAAGACATAGTGCGGTGCCAATAAGTGCAAATCGTCTAATAACTCGCTGTACTTGGGAGGCCATTGAATCACTCGTCCAATCACTGCTAAGACGAGCAATTTCATAGCTGAGGTAGCGGCTAAGCTCATCATGTAGCCCTGTAAGTAGCGATAACCACTCTCGGATTACTGTGCCATGAAAGCACTGGCAGGACGTTTTAAGCTCATCAACGAACTGTTGAGCCCCCTTACGGCCATGTAATTCATCGAATGCGCCATGTATACCAAAAATTGGGATCTCTACCAGTCGTATCTGCTGGCCTGCCCTAAGTGGTTTACCTATCTGCTGAAGTAACTCAGCGATCCAAACTTCCCCGCTACTGAGCACCAGCGTTCGCCATTGTGACGTCGCGGCCAACTCTCCTGACACGTTAGCGCGCAGTTTTCCTGAACCATTCATGATCTGATAAATGGCTGTATCAACGTCTTCAGGGCGAGCCATTCCTATCTCATCCAACGTCAGCAACATGTCGTTATGCTCCGACGAAACAGCCGCTAATCCATTGCTTGTCGAGATCCAGCTACGTCTATAGCTATCGCTGCCATATAAGCTTGCCGCAATCTGCAACAAAGTTGTTTTACCGGCGGAAGAAGCGCCAACGAAATGAAAGGCTCCGTTTTCCATGCCCGCTGGCGCGAGTAACGGTGCGGCCAACCCAGTTCCTACACAAAAAATAGCCAGCGGATTCCCACTGCACAGCTTTCCAACATGGTTTTGCCAATCACTCAAATCCCCAGACTCTTCTAACAACGCTGAACCGGATAGCTGACCCACGAAATGATGGGGTTCATCAGCAGTTCCAATAGTCCAATTGCTTGTGGCAAATATGGGCCCGTGCCAGCCAGTGCGATTCACCACAGTTGCCGGAGCAGCAAGAGCCATCTGCTCTATTAGAAAATGTTGAAGCCGACTCCAACTTGACTGACCTGGAGTTAAGGGATAACCGGTATCAACCAACATATCCCTGATCTGGCGGGCGTTATCGCTGTTAAGATCACGGGCATAGACAACTTCACGTAGCATTACTCCATCGAAGTTCAGCCATTCCAGCAAAGCCCCATGCCCGTGCCGTTTGTCAGTTAAACGAGTACGAGCCAAAACCTGAATCCAACCGCCTATTCGCAGCCAGCGATCAGAGGACAAGCAATAGAGCCCATCATCCTGCAACTTATATTGCATCACTAACCCCCATCACAAATCACTCAACCATGCGGCAATATCGCTGTACCTAAACCGCACAGAGCGACCATTGGGATTAGGTTTTATTGGAGGAGGAAAGCGTCCATCTCGCACGTAGCGACGAAGTGTCGCCTGCGAGGTTTGCAAAACGTCACACACTTCTGCATAAGTTAGTAACCGTTCTTCTTTAGGTTGGTTATTACCCGTCATGATGGCTCCTGTTTATTCTCTAGATCGCAGGAGTAATCATCTCGAAAAAGGCTAGCTAAACAGACCGCTGGAACTGCCCTTTTTTGGAACTTCAACAATAAACTTCAAGACGCTGATATTTAATGATATTTATTCAACATATAGATTAAAAACAGCCTCTGAAGAGCAAAAAGCTAAGCCATTAATGAGTTGGCCGACATTACCGTATCAATTTGTGCGCCAGTGAATACCCAGAGAAAAACTTTCACATGTGAAAGTTTAGAGACCTGACGGTTTACATTGAACAAAGCTAGGTCCCCCATAAAAAGTGGAATCGTTTGGATTAGGTCTTTTGAAGAAGATAGTGGTTGTATGGAATAAACCTGCCTAGGTCCCCCATCAGATAATTATCTGGAAAGGAATTGGCAGGGTCTTTTGGCTAAGGCGCTACAACAAAAGACCTAGGTGCCCAAAAAAGGCATGACGACGGCGGATGAAAGTGGGTATGTAGCAATAGACTAACTCTGAATTCACAATACAGAGGATTATGTCATGACCAAAATTCATTCATTTTTAGAACAACAAATTGTTGCATTTGGTGCAGTACTAAATGGGGAAAATCAACAGTATCCCCAATATATAGAAGCCTTCTCAAAATCATTAAAAGGCCTAGAAAAGCAGTTTGATATTTGGAAAACCTTTATTGCCAATAGCACAAACGTTAATCAAGACGACGCAATGCTTTTTTCCTTAACCATATCAGAGCAATATCTACACTACACCCATAAATCAACCGAAATAGAACAGCTCCGCTACTTCTACATAGCACAAAAAATTGCAGACTTGTTCTGGCAGAACAACGTTGCACATAGAGGTAAAAACTCTGAAGGCTACCCAGGTCATTTTGGTTGTCGTGTAAGGTTAAGAAACAAAAAACTCGAAATTTTTTGGGTTTATAACCAGTTTAAACCTAAAAAGAATGCTGACGGATTCCAGGTGATCAGCCATTACCTCCCCCGTGAGGGAAATTATCGCTATCCACAAAGCACCTTTACCCGAGCACAAGATTGGGAAAAACCGGTGATTACTGCTGTTGAAGATGCTTTCTCAATAATCCGCAAAGCCAACTCAAATCTAATGCGGGTTAGACAACTGTGCCGTTGGAATGACACAAACCTCTACCAAATGGCGGGTAATATCGACGACTTTAAGAATGAAAACATACTATAATCAATTGTTTAAAATTCAGCCTGAAGGCTGTCAGCTAGTCTATTGCTCGGATGGTTCATAATCAGCAGCCATTAAATTAGATTTTTTAGAACTTGCATTACAAATTGGCTAAACGGTTTACCTCGTTTAGAACCAACCCTGTAGCCTACAGACAAAATTGCACGAGATTGTAGTGTTCGAGTACCTTCTAATCCAACTATCCGGAATTACCGGATGGTTGCATTTTTTACAAACTATCTCGTTTTTACCAAAGGTGTAAACATAGTAATGCCGTACATAGTATATTTTGGTGCCGAAATGAATTACGGTACCAGTTAGCATTCTACCTATAGTCCAGACGAAGACTCTTTATTAAGTATTATTTTTACTTTCAATAAACTCCGCAAATCGCAGATGTCCCTTTAGCCTTGATAGATCATCTTCTGATACTTTACCCTGCTCAACCAGATGACGAAATGCTCGGATCTTATTTCGATAACCTTTGGTTAAAGTGATTCTATCTTCTTTAACTAGCAAACCATGAATTTTCAATCGCTGACCTTTTTCAGAGTCTGCAAAGTACGTTTTATTCTTATTGAGTGAAAATGTCGTCGCTTCGAAGATAGCTTCTAGTTCGGTGGAAAGCTTCTCTTGAAATATGCCCTTTCCAGAGAAAACGATATCATCGGCATAACGAGTAACCTGCAAATCATATTGGTTCGCAAGTTCTTTCAATCGCTTGTCAATGTCCTTCATAACAATATTCGATAGTACGGGGCTAGCAGGCGATCCTTGCGCTAATTTAAAGTTAAGAGAGCTAATGTCAGCTAGTAGTTTTGCGGCATCTTTTGAATACCCTAGGCTTTCCAAAGCATTAGATATTTGAAAGATTGAAATCGACTGAAAAAAGTCCTCAATGTCTACTGAGTAGACCCACTTAGCACCTTGATGAATTTTAGCGGCATCCGCGAATGACTTACCTTTCACGAAACCATATACATGAGATTCAAATGACACTGCATTACTTAGATGTGTACCAAACCACTTTTGCACTACTTTTAGCGCTACTCTAGGCGAGTGGATTACTCGAACTTTCTTACCTTGTTGGATCTTAAAGGTTCGATAGAACTTGTGCTGCTTCTTAGACAAGGCATAGACAAAATCAAGAGAATAACCAAATAGTACGGCCAAACACGTTTCTGAGACAGCGGGAGGGAGTGACTTATCAACTAAGCTCTCGATTTGGTCGTGAAAATTATCACGATGCTTTTCAGGCAGAGCATCTAAGAATTTACTTAGGGAGTTAAAGGAAACTAGGAGCGGCGCGGCATTCATGACACTGTACTTTTCAAAAAACTTACAACGATGGACATACGTCCAGCCGGGCGAAGCACGGATGGACGTATGTCCATCGGTGTTTCTGTGTCTAGCCTTCGCAAACGGGCATGATGCACACCCTCGCGACAATTCTTCGCCGCTCCATTTTTACATTTCACCATTTTCGTTTCCCTAAATCAAGCGCTCGCACTATGTCAGAACTATTGCGGTTCGCTATTTTCGGCAGCACATTCAAACCTAAAGCGGTTATTACATAAGTTTTTGTGTCATTCTCTCTAACAAGGAGTTTTTTCTTAATTAACTTATCGAGTTGTTTATTTAGCCAGTCCATTTGTAACACAGGATAATCTTTGTGCAAAAAGTCATATATTCCATCCAGTTTTACTGGTTGAAGCTTTTTGGTTGTAATCAATATCTCAATTAATGACGGCAATTCAACCTCGTCCCACTGAACTGCCTGTAACTCTATTTGGGCTGGTGTTAAAACCGCATTTAAAAAGGCTGCAACAGCTTCCTTTTTTGAGTTATCTACAAATTCTGAAAGTACAATTGTCGCACTTACGCGATGAGCGTTTAGAAAAGTAATATGCGCGTCAGTGATGATGTCTTGAAATGTGCTTTTCAGTAAAGCCACAAAGCCTTCAGCGACTTTTGTCAGACTATCTGCATCCAATAATACAATCTCACTACTGGTGCCGAACTCTATTTTTAACTTGTTCTGTAGGTTATCTAGCTGTTTTAGAGATACAAATCCCTTTTGCGCTTTATCACTGACCTTATCTTTCGGTACATACAGTACTAAAATCCCATCAGACGCACGTACAATGAAATCTGAAATACAATACTCGGCTCGTATTTCGTCAAAATTTGAGATCGCGGGTTGTTCAAGCAAGGCCTATCTCCTTCCAGATACGTTTTAGTCGAGCACAATATCGGTCTGCTTGTTCGGGCCATTGGCGTGCAGTAGTCAACTTATGAGACTTCAAACATATAACATTTTTGTCCTTGATAGTTTTTATCTCAGGCTCGTAGTCAGCCAAGATCCGAGCATCATAAGCTTGTGTTAATAACTGTGCTAATTCACTTGCCGTTGTACACAATTCAGTAAGTAATCGACTTTCTTTCCCTGGGGTTATCAACCCATTTCTGCGTTGCTGAGTCAAAGCCTGTTTGGCCGGCCTCTTCAAACTAGCTGTTAATAGCTCTGGGATATTCGCATGCTGTGTACCTTTCCAATTAGGTTGCATATACCCAAGCGTTTCTCTTGTTATAAGGAAAGCAGCATAGTAGTACCGATTAAATGCACTTCGCCCCAACAAGTCTGCATTGTTAGGGTCTGTGTTGCTTAGCGCTAACCTTTCAAGTTCACTACCTACGTATTGCATCAATAATGCTCTTCTATATACCCGTAAGCCTTTTGGAACAGCTCTTTGTCTTTACCCAAGCCAAACTGAGCCAACGTTAACAACAGCGCTTTTTGAATCTCTCTAGGACCACTGTTAGAGTTTTGCCAGCCTTCAAAACGGGTGGCGTTGACGATTTTGTCGATTTGCTCAACCACATCACCGATTAACTTGGGCGTGGTTTCGGGCCGGGTTTCCAAGAAAAGCTTGGTCAAAGCCTGCTTGTTGTCCTCTTCGGTCACCACATGTTCGCCGGTTTCTCGCTCGGCCTGAACGGTATCTTTCGCGGCATCTAACAGGCCTTTTAACCAGTCGATGGCTTTGATTACACCCGCTTCATAGTCCTGACGGAGCTTTTCAAGCCGTTCTCCAAGCTTAACGAAGGTTGGATCACCACTACCGCGCAGGCGTCCCATCAAATCGATTTCTAGACGCTTAGCGCGCTTCTCTTGCTCTTTTTCTGTGAGAGTAAATATTGAGTGCTCATCCATAATCAGCTCGTCGATATCATCACGGATGCGGTTGATGTCGGTATGCTCATGGATCATCTTGATAGTTTCAGGACCAAGCGCCGCCCACACTAACGCCCCTGTTTGGCCGACTGGGCGCACCGATTCGTAAATCTGTGCCAACCACTTATAGTCTTTGCGGTACGGAGTTAAGAAGATGTCAGGGTTAATGGCCGACCAAAGTTTGGCTAATACACCAAAACTGGCAGCAAATTCATCGCGCTTGGCATTGGTTGGCAAGCATTCTTGCGCTGCCATGATGCCTTCGAAGCCTTCTAGGGTGCGGTCAACGCAAAGGAAGAAGGATAAACACTTCTCTAGCTGGGCCGGTAACAACTCTTTAAAGGCTTCAATGCCTTCCACCACGCCGTCAATTTCTTCAGGGTTGTAGGCTAACGCAGTGCGTAGGTTTTCAAACACGCCGAGATAATCGATGATCAAGCCCATATCTTTACGAACTTCGTCCGTTTCGTACAGACGGTTAGTGCGGCACATGGCCTGTAACAGGGTGTGATCGCGCAGCGGTTTATCTAAGTACATACAGTAGCAAATTGGCGCATCAAAACCTGTAAGCAACTTCGCCGTGACAATAATCAGTTGTAACGGGTGTTTTGGATCTTTAAAACTTTCTATCAAATCTTTCTGGGTTTGCTCTTCGTCGTCAATCTGTTGCCAACGTTCAAAGTCCAACTGCTGAATTGGCAATTCCAACTCGTCATGCCATTTGCGCCAATCTTTGTTGAGCTTGTCTTTTTTACCACCTTCTTCGACTTTTACCGGTGCTTGGTCAACGTTCATCACCACTTCAACGGCATCAAAGCCGAGCTTTTCACCCAGCAAGTAGTACATTTGCACGCAGGCATCGCGGTCGTACACCACCACCATACCTTTCATCTTTTTTGGCTTCACGTGGGCGGTAAAGTGCTTGGCTATATCGGAACTTACTGCGGCCATGCGTTTCGGGGCTTTTAGCATTACCGCTAACTTACCGGCACGTTTTGAGAGCGCAGCCTTTTCTTCGTCGTCCAAGTTGTTTTCTTTGGCAAGATTATCGAATTCTTCGTTAATAGCATCCCTATCTACCCGCAACTCAGCCAAACGGGGTTCGAACTTAACCGGGTTGGTGGCACCATCGCGGATCGACTGTTTATAGCAGTAGCGATTCATATAGCGACCGGGGTCTTCCTCGGCGCCGAATAGCTTAAAGGTATTACGGTCAATGCCTGAAATGGGCGTACCGCTTAACCCATAAAAGTGCGCTTGCGGCAGCGCCCAGCGCATCTTATCCCCCAAACCACCTTCTTGGGTTCGGTGAGCTTCATCCACTAACACAATAATATTATCGCGATTGTTGAGGCCGTTAGGGTTACTGTCGTCGATCTCAACATCTTTAAACTTAAAGATGGTGGTAATTAAAATGCCACGGCTGTCTTGCTCGATGTGTTGGCCGAGCTTTTTGCAGCTTTGTACCTTGATAAGATTTTTAACGTCGGCACCACCAAAGGTTTCGCTAATTTGCGTGTCTAGATCACGCCGGTCAACCACAATCAATACGGTGGGGTTTTTAAGCTCATTGTCACCACGCAACATTTTGGCAGCGTAGAGCATCAATAACGATTTGCCCGAGCCTTGAAAGTGCCAGATCAGGCCTTTTTTGGGGTAGCCTTTGCGCACACGGTCAACAATCTGCTTGGCAGCTTCAAACTGTGGGTAACGTGGCAGAATTTTAATGCGCTTGGGTGGTGTGTTCTTACCTGTTTTTACGGTTGAAAACAGCGCAAATGATTCGAGCAACTGCAATATGGTTTGTGGGTTTAGCAATCCCTCGCAACTATCTAACACTGATGCGAGCCCGGGCATAATCTCATCACGCAATTCGGTATTGTGCCAAGGTCCCCAATCTTTTACTCGGGCATTGATAGCACCGTAGGCAAAGGTTTTGCCTTCACTGGCGAAACAAAGCAAGTTAGGCACAAAGTAAGGTTCAACGTTGTGCCAGTAGTACTTTTCACCGCCCATAAAATCAGCGGCACCATCCTGCCAGGTCACACTTGGGCGAGTGGCACTTTTGACTTCCCCCACTACAAGGGGAATTCCGTTTACATAGAGCACAAGATCAAAATAGACTTCGGTGGCCGCGATATAGTGTACCTGCCGCGCCACCACAAAGCGGTTGTTACTGATATTGTCGAAATCAATCAGGTTAATAGTGATATGCTCGCCATTTTCGCCGAACGGCAAGGTCTTCTGGGCCATCAGCCATTCATGAAAATTCTCATTGGCTTTTACCAAGCCAGTGTGGCGTGCTTCCAGCACCACACCACGTAGCTTATAAATCACCTCATCGGCGTAATCCGGTTGCTTGGCGATATCAGGGTTTAACGAACACAACGCGTCTTTGAGCCACTCATCGACAAAGATATCCTGCGCTTGTTTAGGCAGGCTCTCGCCGTGGCAGTAAGTCCACTTTACGCCGCTTAAACCCTTTAAGCGGTCGATAATTCCATTTTCTGTGACGGTCTGTTCGTTAAACATATGGCTAAATCTCTAACAACTTTTCACGAATAACTCTCTGTAACTTAAAACATTCTTTTCTACTTTCAGAGAGTGCAGATAGGCTTTCTTCGATTTCCGTTAATTGCTCGTCAGCCTTAATTATTTGTTCAAGGGGCGGCATCAAAAAAGGCATACTCTTAAGACTCGTCGGATTAATATTTGCTTGACTAACGCCTGGTGTCGCAAATGCCTTCAACCTATATTGAATTAAAGGAATGTTTAGATAACGATTAACGAATTCAGGTGTTACTAAATCAGTTTTCACATTCAGTCTTAACATATATGAGGCAAAAACATAATCTCCATCCAAAGAAAATAATCCAGTTTTTCCCACCCACTCCATACTATTCGTTCTGTTAAAGATAATATCACCACGCTTGAGCTTGATGGATTCGAGATCTGATATTGGCAACTTAGAAAACTTTAGGTCACTAGCGGTTATTTTACCGCCCTCAATGTTCATCATTCTGAGAACAGGAGTACTACCCTCAGTGTGCACCGCATCAGATGTTCCGTATTGAACACGACTTAAAACATCTCCCAACTTTCCAAGCCTCCAACCAGGAGGGACATTTGTCTTTTTGCTCCCGAACAGGGTATGAAAATCATTTCCACCAAGAATCAAATCCCTAGAAATCTTTCTGTAAAGAACATTCAACGAATCAATAGCGTTCTCACAATCATTAATTTGCTCAATCAAGTGCCCACCTAATTCAATAACTTTCCTTTGGATATCTTTTGGCGGGATAAAAAACACTTGCTCAGCTAATGTTTTCCATTTTATCGTCGGTGATAACGACCCTTCAGAAATAGCTATCGCTCTATTCATGAATTGGTCGGATTGCATAAGAAACGGCAAAAACTCTGGTACAATAAAGTCTCCAGTTGGTCTAATCACCATTCCATGGGCGGAAAAAATCCCATCAAAAGGTGCAACTGCTACTCTTTTAAGATAAGCATTTCGTTTAGCAAATAAAATATCTCCTTTCTTTATAGCTAACTTTTGACCTTTTAAAACTACGTCGCCACCCCAGCGCTTAACTACTAAGCTTTCGTGGTCTAAATGCTCCAGCCCTATGTATTTTTTCTCGTCACCAGGTTGAGGATCAAAACGCTTTGAAATTTGCGCCGCTATCTTACCAAACCTAATTTTTCCCCAACCTTCAGGTAATTGTTGCTCGCTCATTTACTGCTCCACCTTGCTAACTTGAGTCTCAAACCTCAGCTCAGCAAGGCTTTTGAATAACTTATTGGTCTGTTTTTTCAATTGCACACGACTGACTTTCCATGCTTCGATGGCATGCTCAATATCGTGTATTTCGCCATTGTTTTGTGCTTGCACATAAAGCGGTATCGACAAGTTGTAGAGGTTCTCTTTTAGGGTGTCGATATCCACTAAGGCGGTAATGTCGCTTTGCTTTTCCGCTGCAAAGTAGGCTTCGCAAAGCACAGCCAAATCCTCATCCGATAAGCGGCTGTGGGCACGCTCTCGGGTAACATGTTCCACACCATTAATAAACAGCACCTTATTTTTGCGCTCAGCAGGTTTATTGCAATTGAGCACCACCACGCAGGATTCCATCGGCGAGTTGTAAAACAAGTTTGGCCCAAGGCCAATCACCGCTTCGATAATGTCCGACTCAATCACTTGTTTACGAATGCTTTGCTCTGAATCTCGAAACAACACGCCGTGTGGCCAAAGCATAGCAGCGCGGCCTGTGTCAGGCTTCAGGCTTTTGATGATATGGGTATAAAACGCATAATCGGCGCAGCCTTGCGGTGGTACGCCGTAGAAGTTGCGGCCATAAGGGTCGGCGGCAAACTTATCGCGGTTCCACTTTTTGATGGAGTAAGGCGGGTTAGCGAAAATCACATCAAACTGCTTAAGCTGGTCGTTTTCAATAAACTTGGGCTCGGCCAGGGTGTCACCGCGCAGCACATCGAATTCTTCAATGTCGTGCAGGAACATGTTCATACGGGCAATTGCTGAGGTGAGCAGGTTAACCTCTTGGCCATGTAAATGTACTGTTCTCCATTCTTTGCCCTGTGAACGCAAGTCCATCACGGCATTAAGCAACATACCGCCGGTGCCGCAAGTTGGGTCGTAAGCCGATTCACCGGGCTTTAAACCCATGATGCGCGTCATTAAATGCACCACGGTACGGTTGGTATAAAACTCGGCGGCGGTGTGGCCAGAATCGTCGGCGAATTTTTTGATGAGGTATTCGTAGGCTTCACCCAGGTCATCCTGAGCGACCGATTTAATACCCAGTGGAATTTTACTGAAGTGCTCAATGAGGTCAGATAGCAAGTGATCGGGCAGGCGCTCTTTATTGGTCCACTGGGCATCACCAAACACGCCATGTAAACGGGGGTTGTTGGCTTCAATTAAACGCAGCGCATTTTGAATGGCTTCACCAATGTTTTTACTGGTGTGGCGTACCTTTTCCCAGCGGGCTTCTTGGGGAATATCAAAGCGGTGGAACATGGGCATGGCGGCGTATTCGGCATCGCCTTCATGGATCTCCAATGCTTCGGTGTATTCTTCCAAATACACATCCGATAGGCGCTTATAAAATAGCAGCGGGAAGATGTACTGCTTGTAGTCTGAGGCGTCGATTTGGCCGCGCAAAAACTCGGCTGCACCCCAGAGTAAATCCTCTAATTTTTTCTTATTTAATGCACTCATATTTCAAACCCTTCTTGGATAAGCAGGGTCTCTAGTTCATTTTCTGCTTTTTCTAATGCGGCCAGTTTTTGTTGGAAGTCTTTTAGCGCCTCTTCCACTGTGATGGTTTCTTCTTCAAGCGGTTTTTGTACATAACGTGCAATATTTAAATTGAAGTCGTTTTCTTCAATCTCACTATGGGGAACCCAACGCGCGACCCCTTCGATGTCATCTGCGACAGGGCCTTTGGTGCGCATCTGCCGATAAATCTCATAAATGTCATCCGCTTGAGTTTCTGACAAGGTATTTTGTGCCCGGCCTTTGGTAAAAATCTCTTCAGCATTAATGATCAGCACGTGATCTTGGTGAGCTGAGGGCCTTTGTTTGCGCAGCACTAAAATACAAGCCGGAATACTGGTGCCATAAAACAGGTTAGAAGCAACGCCGATGACAGCGACAATACGGTTTTCTTTTAGTAAATTCTCACGAATTTTACCTTCAGCATCACCACGGAATAGCACCCCGTGTGGCAATACCACCGCCATGCGACCACTCTCGTTCAAAGATGCAAACATATGTTGTACCCAAGCAAAATCGCCGTTGGTTTTTGGGGCTAGACCATATTTAGCCCTGCCATAAGGGTCAGCACTCCAGTTGTCATATCCCCACTCTTTCAAACTAAATGGCGGGTTGGCGATAACGCAATCAAAGGTTTCTAGACGGTCATGCTTGAGGAATTTAGGTTCTCGCAGCGTATCGCCACGGACAATGTCAAAATCTTCCTGGCCGTGCAGAAAGAGGTTCATGCGAGCAATGGCTTCAGTGGTCAGGTTCTTTTCCTGGCCTTTGATTTTGAGTAGGCGTGGATCACTGCCGTTCTCTTTAACGTGGTGGATGGTTTCGAGCAGCATGCCACCAGTACCACACGCAGGGTCATAAACGCCTTCACCGGCTTGCGGATCAAGAATGTTGACCATCAAGCGAACAATAGTGCGAGGAGTGTAAAACTCCCCCGCCTTTTTGTTGGCCTTGTCAGCAAAGCGTTTAATCAGATATTCGTATGCCCGGCCCATGTCATCGTTGCGAACGGACGCCACACCAAGATTTACCTTGTTGAAATGGTTGAGCAAGGTAGCAAGCAGTTCATCAGATAAACGTTCTTTGTTGGTCCAACTGGCATCACCGAAGATTCCATGTAGCTTGGGGTTAGCCAATTCGATGCCGCGAAAAGCATCTTTTAATGTCTGGCCGATGTCTTTGGTCTCGGAAAAGACATCTCTCCAATGACAATATTCAGGAATTTGGATGCGATGGAACATATCGCTTTTGGCGAGCTCAGCGTCACCCACCTTCTCCATTGCTTCGAGATATTCTTCGTCGTACACATCGCAGATACGTTTGAAAAAGAGGATCGGAAAAATGTAGGTTTTATAGTCTGAAGCATCGATAGGCCCGGTAATGATATGGGCTGCGTGCCAAAGGTGTGCTTCGAGGTCTTTGATGTTAATTAGGGTCATTGTTTACTCATTTCCTACGGATTCCGCAGGCGATTTTTCTAGCAGTTCTTGTATGTTGCAGTTAAATAAATCACACAGCTTATCTAGTGCGTCTAGGTCCACTTTTAGCGCGGTTTCCTTATAAAGTAGTGTGATGGTGGTGCGGCTTAGGCCTGTTTCTCGCATCACATCGCTAATACGCATTTTATGTTCGCCCATTAAACGGGCAAGGTGACAGCGGATCATGCTTTCTCCACGAGAGTATTCACATATTTGCGTTTTATTACATTGAAAAGTTCAATCACAACATATTGATTGAAGTATGATTTTTAACCATTAAAACTTAGGGTAGTCACTACAGCTTACCCTATCACGATTATGATTTTTCTCAACTTATTTGAGTTGAAATGTAATTTTTTAGGGTAATGAGAACAGATTATCAGTGTGAGGATTTTGAATTGCCGTAATCAAGACAAAACGATACGGCAGGAAGTCTTTCAATTACAGCTCTATACTACTGATATTCTTTGATATAGTAGCAATCAAGTGACGAGAGCACCCCAACATATCCTGAATGTCACTATAGCTATGCCCAGTATTCAATAGGCTAGCTATGTGCTGATGCCGTTTCAGGTCTGGTTGACGCCCGTTGTATTTCCCATCAGATTGAGCTTTTGCGATCCCCTGAGATTGACGGCGTCGCCGGTCATCATAATCTTTGCGGGCAACGGCCGCGAGCATGTCCAACATCATGGCATTCACCGCCTGTAAAATAGCGCCGGTAAAGTCAGTTTCGCTATGTTGTTGCAAAGCCAGCCAACTGGTAGGAAGTTCTGGTGAAACAATAGCTAGGCGTTTGCTGGCCAGCTTTTGTTTCAACGTATCCCAATCACTTTGTTTAAGCCGCGCCAGACGGTCAATTTGTTCAACTAGCACAATGTCACCCTCGCCTGACTCGGCAATCAAACGCATCAACTCAGGTCGGTGCAACGTTGCACCAGAAACATTCTCGATATAAAAGGCAGCGATTCGCTGACCATGCTGAGCAGCAAACTGAATGAGTGATTCACGTGCCCGTTCAGCATTTTGTTCTTTGGTTGATGCACGAAGGTAAGCTCGAATGAACATCTAGGTCTCCACAGTCTGTTATAAGTGGTGCTTTATCTCTGGTCTGGTTTAGGTGGTTCTGTTGGTAGTAAAACCAGTCTGATGGCTAGTTCCGTTGATGTGTACTCAAAAGGAACCTGCTAAGGACCAAAAATCAATCATCAAACCCAATATGGTTTCGGTAGTCGTAATCAAAGCTATCCGGAATGCCAATACCAGTACCTAAATGCCCGCGTTTATCTATATCTATTGAGGTGTAATCACCATAGAACTCTGAATCGTACTTACGACTTTTCACCTTTTTACGATTCTTTATTGGATAATTACTATTTAAATCAATTGGATATTTAAAAAATGCAACCACTATATATCCAATCCAAAGCGCCAAAGACATTTGCCAACAGAGATAAGTCAGTGCACACCAAAAAGGAACGGCTAGCCACCATCTGCGTTGGATAAATGCGAAAGCTTTAAAACACCAAATAGCTAATGGCAAACCTGCAAGCAAGAATCCCCATCCAGAGTCTTGAGCCAGCATCAATCCGAGTAGCAGAACACCAAGCAACATTATATTTACTAAATCATTTTTGAGATTTTGAATCATGTTTCCCCTTCCACTCTTCGGCTTGAGTTTTGCCTTGACCTGACAATTTCTGGTTGGCTCTATAGCTGTAAAGACACCAGAAGGTAACCAAACTAAAAAATAGGAATAACCCAAGCATTCCCCACTCAAATGCAGTCATCGCAACCTCCGCTCACTCGAATATCCAGTCCTTGCACACTGAATAACTTGGAAAACATAAAATCAGTCATTTCATCGAGTTCAGATGGTTCGAATTCAGGCACGGTAAGAGGCATACCGAAATACTGAAGGTTCCGGTAGGATGATGGCTCGAAAATGCCTTGCGGGTAGCGGTCGAACGTGTTGAAAGCCTGATTAAGTCTAAGATCAACAGTCCAACCACCTGGAAGCTCAATCCAGCTATGGGGATAGACTAGCTCTCCCGTGATCTTGCATTTGACACATCCCACTCTAGGCTGATGAAACAACGAATTTCTTGTCAATAGATGACTGATCAGGTAGGTAAGAATTACGGGGTCCGTTTGGACTTCATCCATCGCCAAAACAATATTGTCTAGCTCCTGATATTCACTCTTCATAGGGCTGGCTCCTTAAACAGCAGTTGCTTCCCTTGCTCATACAGCACTGGATATGGGAGAGATTTGCCATCCTGAACAACATGGTTTGGTGGGTAATAGATCACCATCCACGATGGCAATGCAGTACTGACGGCTCTATAAAACTCATCAATTGGAAAGTCTTTTGCGCCTGACTGGCGGAAAACAAAGCGAGAATAGTTCTTCAGGTGATTAGCGGCGATGTTATAGCTTTCGGACTCACCATCTTTAATGTAGAGCGGGCTCTTCCAGAGATAAGGAGTCGTAATGTTGTAAGCAACCACACATTGACCAATACCGCATCCATACTCGGCGCTTTCAACAGACCAAAGAATCATGGGATGACCATCAATTTCTGGCGTTTCTACATTACTCAGTTTAGTGACATTCAATGCCATATCATCGGCCACATGCTGGATAGCCTGATCGACAAGATGCACATATTTCTCATAAGCCTGAGATTCTGAGGTAGCAGCTGATGCGGGCATCCATCCCATTAGACTTGGTCTAGCCGAGGGATTGTCTGGTGTCATCATTATATCGGTAGCGTTAAACGCGAACGTCTGCGTACCAGTAAGACGCCGAAGCGGATCATCAAATGAAGTAGTTAGTCTGGCGAGATCAAGCAATGGAACCAACATACCCTTGCTATAAGAGTGGGTACCATCGTGGGAATCTCTCAAATCCAAATCGTAGATGCCCCCGGCTCGCGCTAAATTCAAAGCCCTAGATTCGTCTTGAGCATAATGACGGGGTCCGGCTACGCAACCAGACAAGGACACACATAAAGCGATTAATGATAAAGACGGGTATTTTTTCATGATTACCTCCTGCTTTATAAAGATTCGCACGGAGGCCGAAAAACGCAAGAGGATTTGCTATTTTATTATTTAAAATCAATAATTTGTACTGACAAAACAAACTTCAAAATGAGTAACAATAAAGATAATAATTTTGTCCCACTTTCCCAGATATCCCACTTTAAAAATGCTGCAAATCGCCTAGAATGGGTTCTTCCATGGCAAAACCTAACAAAAGGTTGCACTCCACATGTGCGCCAATAGCTTTCTAACACTTTGAGTGTTTTTACATTTTTAGTTTCTGTATCGGCAAATGATCGCAGTGAGAAGCTTGATCACTCTTAATTATAGGAATATCTCATGATCCATATCATCACTGGCAGCACCTTAGGAGGCGCTGAATATGTCGCCGATCATCTCAACGATCTACTGCAAGAGCAAGGTTATACTACGACTATCCACAACCAACCCAACTTAAGTGATATACCCTCACAAGGGACTTGGCTCATTGTCACCTCCACGCATGGAGCGGGTGACTACCCAGACAATATCCAACCTTTTATCGCTTCTTTGCAATCAACACCACCGAACACGAGCGAGTTAAAATATGCCGTGGTAGCACTTGGTGATTCAAGCTATGACACGTTTTGCGCAGCAGGTAAGCATGCATATCAACTGCTTGAGGATATAGGTGCAACGCCAATTAGCGACTGTTTCACCATAGATATATTAGAATATTCCGTTCCTGAAGATGCCGCTGAAGTATGGCTCAAACAGCACATCGAACAATTCTAGCGAATGGCATGAAGTCACCAAGCGGCCTGTGAGCCGCTTTTTTTGTACCCTTAAGCTCTGTGTATAACTGTCTCAATACTCGCCATAGAAAAGTTAAGTTCATTTTAAATATTTTAATGTGTATAACTATGCTGTTATTCGGTGATTAACCTATAGTTATCCAATTAATAACTTATGCATTTTACGACCCTGTGCATAACTAGCCTTTTTGATCCCAGCTAATACACGATTAGATCATGTCAGGATCACAGCTTGTGATCCTCTTAAAAACCATGATCTTGTTGATCATTTATCGGTTATCCACAGATATGCTCGATCCTAATAATAGATCTAATAAAAGATCTCTATATAGATCTTATATATTATTAACTTACCAAGCTCAGATTAAAAAAGCAGAAAAGCGATTTTCTAGCCAGTGGAAAGCAGGTAGAATACGCCTCTTTTGTCAGTCCATGCTTCATTGAATACCTGAGGTCGGTTCATGCTTTATCACGAAAAATTTGACGTCATTGTGGTCGGTGGTGGCCATGCTGGAACGGAAGCCGCTCTCGCTGCAGCTCGTACTGGTCAAAGTACGCTATTGCTTACCCATAACATTGAAACTCTAGGACAGATGTCGTGCAATCCTGCGATCGGCGGAATTGGTAAAGGACATCTGGTTAAAGAAGTCGATGCCATGGGCGGTCTAATGGCACAAGCGATTGATCATGCAGGTATTCAATTTAGAACACTCAATGCCTCAAAAGGGCCAGCGGTTCGAGCGACTCGAGCCCAAGCAGATCGTGCGCTTTACAAATCGTATGTGCGTGATGTGCTTGAAAACACGCCAAACTTAACTTTGTTCCAACAAGCGGTCGATGATCTTATCGTTGAAAATGATCGTGTAATGGGCGTTGTGACTCAAATGGGCCTCAAATTCCACGCCAAAGCGGTGGTATTGACGGTAGGCACCTTCCTTGGTGGAAAGATCCACATTGGTCTTGAAAACTTCTCAGGAGGCCGCGCAGGCGATCCTCCATCGATCGCATTAGCGCAACGTTTACGTGAACTGCCATTTCGAGTCGATCGTTTAAAAACCGGTACACCGCCAAGGATCGATGCCCGTAGCGTTGACTTCTCAGTGTTAGAAACACAACACGGTGATAACCCAACGCCTGTTTTTTCCTTCATGGGACAACGTGAACAGCATCCACGTCAAATACCATGCTACATCACGCATACCAACGATAAAACGCATGATGTGATCCGTGCCAATCTTGATCGTAGTCCGATGTACGCAGGTGTCATCGAAGGTATCGGCCCACGCTACTGTCCATCGATCGAAGACAAAGTCATGCGTTTTGCCGACAAAAATAGCCATCAAATTTTTATCGAGCCTGAAGGTTTGACCACGACAGAACTCTACCCTAACGGTATTTCCACCAGCTTACCGTTTGATGTACAAGTGCAGATCGTTCGCTCAATGAAAGGGTTTGAAAACGCACATATTGTTCGTCCGGGTTACGCCATCGAGTACGATTTTTTCAATCCACAAGATTTAAAACAAACCTATGAAACCAAATTCATCAGTGGTTTGTTCTTTGCTGGTCAAATCAACGGCACCACCGGATACGAAGAGGCGGCAGCGCAAGGGTTAATGGCTGGTTTGAATGCAAGCTTATTTAGCCAAGAAAAAGAAGGATGGAGTCCACGCCGTGATCAAGCTTACATGGGCGTGTTGATCGATGATCTTTCCACTATGGGTACCAAAGAACCTTATCGCATGTTTACCTCTCGCGCTGAATATCGCTTACTGCTACGCGAAGATAACGCCGATTTGCGTTTAACCGAAAAAGCCAGAGAGTTAGGTTTAGTCGATGATGCGCGCTGGGCGCGTTTTAATCAAAAAATGGAAAACATGGAAATCGAGCGTCAACGTTTGAAACAAACGTGGATGAACCCGAACTCCGTTGGTGTTGATGCACTGAATGCGTTGCTCAAAACTCCCATGTCTCGTGAAGCAAGTGGTGAAGATCTGCTACGTCGACCTGAAATCACCTATCAACAGCTCACGTCGCTTGAGTCATTTGCACCTGCATTGAACGATAGTGAAGCGGCTGAGCAAGTTGAAATTCAAATCAAATACGATGGTTATATTCAGCGTCAGCAAGATGAGATCGACAAATCATTGCGCCATGAGCACACTAAATTGCCGCTGGATCTTGACTATAAACAGGTCAAAGGCTTGTCCAACGAAGTGATCCTTAAGCTTAACAATGCCAAGCCTGAAACAGTTGGTATTGCCTCTCGTATTTCTGGTATTACACCTGCTGCTATTTCTATCTTATTGGTTTATTTGAAAAAGCAAGGTGTACTGAAGAAAGGGGAAGACGCCGCATGAGCGAGTTAAGAACGCGTCTCGATGATTTAATTGGTCAAATCGATCTCGAGGTCAATGAGCAGCAACGTAGCCAATTAGTCGGTTACGTGGAACTGCTGAATAAATGGAACAAAGCCTACAATCTCACCTCAGTGCGCGATCCTATGGATATGTTGGTGAAACATATTTTAGATAGTATAGTGGTAAGTCCTCACTTACAGGGTGAGCGTTTTATCGACGTTGGTACTGGGCCTGGTTTACCTGGTATACCTCTCGCTATCATGAATCCTGATAAAACCTTTTACTTACTCGATAGTTTGGGTAAGCGCATTCGTTTTATTAAACAAGTTCTGCATGAGCTTGGTATTAAAAATGTGACCACGATTCAAAGTCGAGTCGAAGAGTTTCAGCCTGAAGTAAAATTTGATGGCGTACTGAGCCGTGCGTTTGCTTCAATGCTCGATATGGTGGAATGGTGTCACCATTTACCAAAAGAAACATCGGGCCGATTTTTAGCCCTGAAAGGACAACGGCCAGATGAGGAAATAGCCACACTACCTGAGTGGTGTTCTGTGACTGATGTCAAAGCTTTGAAAGTTCCTGAGTTGGAAGGTGACCGTCATCTTGTAATCTTATCTCGCAAGGGATAACAGCGAGGCATACCGTGGGCAAAATCGTAGCAATCGCCAACCAGAAAGGTGGCGTAGGAAAAACAACAACGTGCATTAACTTAGCGGCCTCTATGGCGGCGACTAAGCGTAAAGTTTTAGTGATCGATCTCGACCCACAAGGCAATGCAACGATGGCCAGTGGTGTTGATAAGTATCAAGTAGATGCAACCGCGTACGAATTGTTGGTCGAAGACACCCCTTTTGATGAAGTCGTGTGTCGCAAAACAACGGGACACTACGATTTGATTGCGGCGAACGGAGACGTGACAGCCGCTGAAATCAAATTAATGGAAGTCTTTGCTCGCGAAGTGCGTTTGAAAAATGCCCTCGCGCCAGTTCGTGATAACTATGATTTCATCTTTATTGATTGTCCTCCTTCTTTAAATCTTCTTACAATCAACGCCATGGCCGCAGCGGATTCTGTGTTAGTGCCAATGCAATGTGAGTATTTTGCATTAGAAGGTTTAACGGCGTTAATGGATACCATCAGCAAGTTAGCCGCGGTAGTCAACGAAAACCTGAAAATCGAAGGGTTACTTCGAACGATGTACGATCCGCGTAATCGCCTAGCCAATGAAGTATCCGATCAACTGAAAAAGCACTTTGGAAACAAAGTCTATCGCACTGTTATTCCTCGTAATGTCCGTCTTGCTGAAGCGCCAAGTTATGGCAAGCCAGCAATGTACTACGACAAGTATTCAGCTGGGGCAAAAGCGTATCTCGCCTTAGCTGGCGAAATGCTTCGTCGAGAAGAAATACCCGCATAATCTCAACTAAAGGAATTCGTCTACATGACTAAACGTGGTTTAGGAAAAGGATTGGATGCATTGCTCGCAACCAGTTCTCTTGCTCGAGAAAAGGAGCAAGCCGCCTCACATAGCCAAGCACTCTCTTCTGATGGCGAATTAATGGATATTGCGGTATCAAATTTGAAACCTGGCATGTATCAACCACGTAAAGATATGTCGGCAGAAGCGTTGGAAGAGCTATCTGCGTCTATCCAATCGCAAGGTATTATCCAGCCGATCGTGGTAAGACGTTTAGAGCTTGGCGGCTATGAAATTATTGCAGGTGAACGCCGTTGGCGCGCTGCAAAACAAGCAGGTTTAAAGCAAGTGCCCTGTTTGATCAAAAATGTCCAAGATCGCGCTGCGGTTGCGATGGCACTGATAGAAAATATTCAACGCGAAGATTTGAATGCGATTGAAGAAGCACAAGCTTTAGAGCGGTTGCAAGACGAATTTAAGCTCACTCACCAACAGGTGGCTGATGTGATTGGTAAATCACGCACTACCGTGAGTAACTTATTACGCTTAAATCAATTGGCGGATGGCGTGAAGCGTTTAGTGGAAACCAAGCAGCTTGAAATGGGCCATGCACGAGCATTATTGATGCTCGAAGGCGATCAACAAATTGAAATTGCACAACGTGTGGCCGCAAAACAGCTGACCGTGAGACAAACTGAGCAATTAGTGAAAAAGTGTCTAACACAGCCTTCTGAGGACGGATCGGCATCGGAAGACTTAGATGCACAACAAATGTCACAAAGATTGAGTGAAATGTTAGGGGCTAAAGTGTCGATCATTCGTTCAAAAGGTGGCAAAGCCAAAATGACGATTAGTCTTGATGAGCCTCACAAATTAGAGCAACTAATTGCCAAGCTAGAAAGCTAAATGAGATAATTGATTTAAGTCAATTATGCAAAAAACGTTTTTTTATTTGAAAGTTGTCGGTTTGTAAACAAAATTGTAACTTTTTGCTGTCTTTCAATTGCAATCAGTTCGACTCACCGTATAATTTTCGCCAATTTCCCAGCCCTATGTTGTAGATGAGCTGAGGATATTACTAGAGGTACGAATACATGGTAGCTGCGTTGGCTAGACCAGGACGAGAGCTTGCTAAGCGATTGTTAATGATCCAGTCTGGCGCGGTTATTTTTGTGGCGGCAGGGATGGCGGTAGCTGTAAATGCTGAATGGGGCTTTTCTGCGCTGATTGGGGGTGGCATTTTTGTCATTGCCAATGCGGTTTTTGCGCTGTGTGCTTTTATGTTTAGTGGAGCTCGTGCTGCGAAGCAAGTCGCGGCCTCTTTCTACACTGGCGAAGTACTCAAGATCCTCATCACAGTTGCACTGTTCTGTGTTGCCTACATGTATATGCAGGTGGAACTCGTTCCCCTCAAACTAACCTATTTGCTGGCTCTAGGTATTAATATCTGTGCGCCAGTGCTATTCATTAACAACAAAAAATAGGATGAGTTATGGCTGCGCCAGGTGAAGCGCTAACATCGTCCGGATACA
>Ga0075011_10000233_pt1 | contig 28900 bp, 22 predicted proteins | sample TARM_MetaG_T_14_FD_72354 | JGI IMG/M metagenome (GOLD analysis project Ga0075011, IMG submission 72354) | Freshwater microbial communities from Pennsylvania, USA, analyzing microbe dynamics in response to fracking - TARM_MetaG_T_14 | ecosystem: Environmental > Aquatic > Freshwater > River...
ATGTGATGTTGATGCAATTTATTTTATTTTGTTCTGGTGTGATTTTTATTCTGATTAATATTTTTCATAAATTTCCTTTTCACCTAATTATTTTTGGTGTTTGTAAGATATTGAAATGATTATGTAATTTCATTTATTGTCGCGTTTTGTTTGTTCTTGTTAATTTTATCAAAAGCTGTCAATTGGCACTTTTGACGTTCAATATAATATTGTGCCATTATTCCGCGCCTATGAATTCGGTAGAATATTGGTGCTTTATCAATTATTAGAAAAGCACTCTCAAGAGTATTTTAAATATTGATATAACGATTAACAAAGGGGTGGTTAATGGCTAAAAGTGGAAGTGTTGCTCCGAAGGAGCGCATAAATATAAAGTATATTCCAGCGACAGGAGATGCTCAGTCAGAAGTGGAACTACCACTAAAAACTCTTGTTGTTGGTGATTTTAAAGGTCAGCCAGAAGAAACACCTTTAGAAGAACGAAAAGCAGTAGGTATTAATAAAAATAATTTTGAATCGGTAATGAAAGAGAGTCAATTAAAACTCTCAGCTACGGTTTCTAATAAGCTTGTTGATGAAGAAGACGCTGATTTACCAGTCGAACTTACCTTTGCGTCATTATCAGATTTTTCGCCGGATCAGGTTGTTAATCAAGTTCCCGAGCTCGCTAAATTGATTGAGTTACGTGAAGCATTACTAGCTTTGAAAGGTCCTTTAGGTAATGTGCCTGCATTTCGCTCACGTTTACAAGAATTACTTTCATCAGATGAATCAAGAGAAAAGCTTTTGTCAGAGCTTAATTTAATTGCGCCAAATGACAAAGAAGAATCAAACCCAGAAAGTAATTAATGTGTTAAATCGAAATGAAAGGATAGCTCCAATGGCGAATGAAGCGATTGTAGAAAAAACAGTGGAACAACATCAAGGTAATTTACTTGATGAAATAATGGCGCAAACACGTATTGCACCGAATGAAGAAGCTTACGATATTGCCAAAAAAGGTGTTGCAGCATTTATTGAAAATCTAGTCGGTTCAAACAGAACGGAAGAACCAGTTAATAAAGCCCTTGTCGATCAGATGTTGGTAGAACTAGACAAGAAAATCGGCGCTCAGGTTGATGAAATAATTCATAATGAAGCATTTCAAAGCCTTGAGTCATCATGGCGTGGTCTCAAATTGTTAGTAGACCGTACGGATTTCAATGAAAACAATAAAATAGATGTTCTCCATGTTACAAAAGAAGAACTGTTAGAAGATTTTGAGTTTGCACCAGAAACGACACAATCAGGTCTGTATAAACACGTTTACTCTTCAGGTTATGGTCAATTTGGTGGTGAACCAACCGGCGCAATTATCGGTAATTACGCTTTCACACCTTCTACTCCAGACATGAAACTACTTCAGTATATGGGGTCTTTAGGAGCAATGGCTCATGCGCCGTTTATTTCTGCAGTCGCACCACAATTTTTCGGCATTGATTCATTTGAAGAGCTACCGAATCAGAAAGACTTAAAATCGACATTTGAGGGACCTAAGTATACCAAATGGCGTTCCTTACGTGAGTCTGAAGATGCTCGTTATATTGGTCTGACAGCGCCACGCTTTCTGTTACGTACACCGTATGACCCAATTGAAAATCCTGTAAAAGCGTTTTCATACAAAGAGAGTGTTAGTGCTTCCCACGAACATTACCTATGGGGTAACACTGCATTTGCGTTCGCTACACGGCTGACGGACAGTTTCGCTAAGTACCGTTGGTGCCCGAATATCATCGGTCCTCAAAGTGGTGGCGCAGTTGAAGATCTTCCGGTTCATGTTTATGAAGCGATGGGGGAGCTTCAGGCTAAAATTCCAACAGAAGTATTAGTCACTGACCGTAAAGAATTCGAATTAGCTGAAGAAGGTTTTATTGCTTTAACAATGCGCAAAGGAAGTGACAATGCATCATTTTTCTCTGCTAACTCGATTCAAAAACCGAAAATCTTCCCTAATACCAAAGAAGGTAAAGAAGCAGAAACTAACTATAAGTTAGGTACTCAACTTCCTTACATGATGATTATTAACCGATTGGCACATTACATAAAAGTGCTACAGCGTGAGCAAATCGGTTCATGGAAAGAACGCCAGGATTTAGAACGAGAATTGAATGGCTGGATTCGCCAGTATGTCGCTGATCAGGAAAATCCGCCAGCAGATGTTCGTAGCCGTCGTCCACTTCGAGCTGCAAGTATCGAAGTGCATGATGTTCAGGGAGAACCCGGTTGGTATCAAGTGTCGCTATCTGTTCGTCCTCACTTCAAATATATGGGTGCGAATTTTGAGCTGTCACTGGTGGGGCGTCTGGATCAGGCGTAATGGCGTATATTGAACCTGAAGAAAGTGTATTTGGTGTTAGTCTCTTTGAACGATTAGAGATCAATGCTAATGCGCTTTCACTTTCTCAAGGCCCAGACGCATTAGAGGTCTTACGTTCAATCAAGCGTAATGTATCTAATGTACTTAACACAAGATTGGGTGAGTCTCAAAGCTCACCTAACCTTGGGCTAGTCGATTTTAATGATGCATCAATAACATCGCTTGATTTGTCTGTGCAAATTAAACGCTCTATTAAATTCTGTCTGGAACACTTTGAGCCTCGTCTCGCTAACGTTCATGTCGAGGTATTTAATGATGAGGCAAATCCTTTGAATTTGTGCTTTAGCATTACAGCAGTCATTAATATCGCTGCCATTCATGAAAAAGTAAAAATTGAACTACTTCTTGATAACAACAAAAAATATCGAGTAATTACCTAGTGGCTTTAGATAAATATTTCCGAGACGAATTAGCTTTTTTGAAAGAACAAGGAAAGGAATTCTCTGAGATTTATCCTCAACTTTCGCGTTTCCTTAACGGTCGCAATACCGATCCAGATGTAGAACGGTTATTGGAAGGTTTTGCGTTTTTAACAGGAAAGCTCAGAGAGAAAGTTGAAGATGAATTTCCAGAATTGACACATTCTATTATAAATATGCTTTGGCCTAATTATTTAAGGCCGGTGCCAAGCTTGAGTATTCTGCGTTTTTACCCTGAGAATAATTTCAATACTCGTCAGGTAATACCTGCTTCAACGAAAGTCGACTCTCGTCCTGTATTTGAAACTGTATGTCATTTTAATACATGTCGGGATGTTGAAATTTATCCGATTCAGTGTAGTCAGGTTTACAGTTTTCACTCTAAGGAAACCAGTACGGTATCTCTAGAATTAGTTTTATTAAATGATGAAGATTCAGTGAAGTCGACAGAATTGGATTCATTACGTTTTTATTTGGGTGGCGACACTTACAGTGCTCAACAGTTGTATTTGTGGCTAGGTCACTATCTTAAAAGTATTGAGATTGAGTTTGATGGTGGCAAGGTTACCGTTCCAAATAATATATATAAAACGGTGGGGTTTGATAATGATGGGCTTTTACCCTATCCCAAAAATGTTTATCAGGGCTATCGCATTTTTCAGGAATATCTCTCATTTCCTGAAGCGTTTTATTTCTTTGATTTGGACCATTTAGGACGTTATATCCCTTCTCATGTGCGGGGAAGTTTCAAAATAAATTTTGTTTTTAATCAGACATTGCCGGGTAGCGTCCGAATTGTAAATGAAAGTTTCATTTTATATGCGACACCAATTGTGAATTTATTTTCACATGAAGCTGACCCCATCGATTTAACTGGTAAACGTACTGAGTATCCTTTGCTTCCATCAAGTCGAAACTCTAGTCACTATGAGATCTTTAGTGTCGATCAAGTTGAGGGGTGGCAAGATTCCTCACAAGGAAGAGTTCGCGGTCAACGTCGTGTTTATAATTCATTTGAGAGCTTTAAGCATGAAATTGAATTAGCGAGGCAACGTCTTGCGCTGTACTACCGTGTGCGGGTTAAGGATAGTATTCGTAAAGATGGCTTTGATCATTTTATTTCCTTTATTCGTAGTGATGAAACCGTGAGTTATTGTGTCGATGAGGCTGTGACGCCACAGCTGACTTGTACTAATAGACAATTGCCCACGGAACTGGGGATTGGTGATATTTACATCAGTACCGACAGCGCCCCCTCATTTGCGAAATTCGAGAATATTACGATTCCGACTCAAACATTGAGGCCCGTTCTTGACGGTAGTTTATTGTGGACGTTGATATCTAATCTGTCTCTAAACTATTTGTCGCTTCTGGATAAAAAAGCTTTAAGTTCCGTATTGAGAGCTTATGACTTTCGGGCACTAGTGGACAAGCAAGCAGCGCGAACTTCAAGTCAAAGAATGGAAGGAATTGTCTCAATTTCTTCTGAACCTTTGGACAAGTTGATACGAGGAATGCCTGTTCGTGGTTTAGTTTCTAAGATCACTCTCGAACCAAGTGCTTTTGGTTCTGAAGGGGACCTGTATTTATTTGGCACTGTATTGAGCCGATTTTTTGCGCTTTATGCCAGCATTAACTCTTTTCATGAGCTCATCGTAGTCAATGCTGAGAGCCGAGAAGAATACTCTTGGGGAACTCAAACAGGGATGCAGCCTTTAATATGAAGTCATGTCCTGTCAATCCCACAATGGAATTAGCTCAAACTCAAGATGTGAAATCATTCGCTTTTTATCAACTGGTTGAGTTGTTAATTACATTAAAAGGTTTGAATCCAGACAGTCGTGAATGGGAGCGTAACTGCGAACTGATATTTAAGTCTGATCCAAGTTTATCGTTTGCTGTTTCAGATATATCGAGCTTAAAAGCATTAACGGACGAGCAACGCTTTGAATTAGAAACAACATTTATTGGCTTAACGGGCGCTCAGTCGCCATTGCCGGGATACTTACTTGATCTAATTAATACAGAAGGAGAGACAGGCGTCAGGCGTGATTTTCTCGATTTCTTTAATAATCATTTCATTAATTTGGTATTTCGAATTTGGCGTAAATATCGCTATTACATTCGTTTTCGTGAAGGTGCGAGTGATGAGTTGTCTGCTCAGCTATTTTCTCTTGTCGGGTTGGCTGACCCCGAGCTGAGAGGCGACACCCCGATCAATTGGTCAAAGATGCTGTCATATGCGGGGATGCTGGCAGGACGTAGTCGCTCTCCTCAAGTGGTGTCTGGCATCATTGCGCACTGTTTTGACCTTGAAGATGTTGATATTCGTCAGTGGGTTACAAGACGAGTGGATATAGCACCGTCACAGCAGATGCAATTAGGACAAGCGAATATGGCGCTCGGTGAAAATACTGTTGTTGGACAATACGTTAGAGAGTGCAACGGCAAGTTTACCTTAGTCATTAAGGGATTAACATACACTCGATTTCGTGACTTTCTACCAACAGGAAAAGAGTATTTGCCTTTGTGCAAATTGGTCGAATTTGTATTACGAGAGCAGATGTCATATGACCTGGAATTACATTTAATGAAAGAAGAAAACTCCTCATTTGTTATTGGTAACGCTCAGTGTCATCAGCTTGGATGGTCGACTTTTTTAGGTGACCGAAAACAACAAAGCATCACAATTCAGATTAGGCAGTGAGGGCTAAACAATGAAGCAGACTAAAACAATCAACATTGTCGTAATGAACACTCAAGAATTGCAAGCAGGAACAAAGCCGGTATGTGAGTTCAATAAGCAAGGTGGTGTTATTGGGTCAGATACTTCAGCGTTATGGTCGTTACAAAGTCAATCTACAGACGAAGCTGTTCAACCTGGTCATTGTGAAATTCTGTTATTTGATGGGCGTTTTTGTGTCAGGGATTTATGTGGAGAGACATATATCAATGGAGCTTCAATGCCTCTTGGCAAAAGCAAAATGGCCCAACTGGCTCATAAAGATACGATCAAGGTGGGTTGCTTTAACCTCGTCGTACTAGATGAAGTATCTGATAACAATGTGTCTTTGCAAAGTCAGAGTTTGGATCTGTTATTTGGTCAGGATTCAGATTTGCTTAGTAATGATGATAGAGAAATCGTGCTATCCGAAGGTGAGGCTGAAAACACTGACCCTATGGATTTACTTGGTACTAACCAGACTGAACAACTTCGCGCTGATCATTTATTAAAAGATGAGTTTGATGATCAGGCTGCTCAAGAAAAGCGTGAGAGCCTGTTGGGAGATTCTCCAAGCAAAACCCATAGTGAATCTACATTTCAGGCGGATAGTGAATTTGAAATGTCTTCAGCAATAAAACTTAAAAAGCGGCGAAACTTCAATCTTTTTTCTTACTTCTCTAAATCAACTGAATCAACTGAGTTAGATACACCAAATGATGAGGAGACTTGGTCAGAGAGAGAGCAGTCGGGGGTTTCATATAACAGGCTTGCGGAGTCCAATACAGAGGAAAATACGATGGATGACAAAACACTCGATTTACTTGAAGAAGAAATGGCGATGAATGGTATTGAAGATAGCGATGCCATTATTAATAACGATCAAAATCATATTCTTTCAGGCCCATTATTCAAAGGTCTGGGAGTAAAAATTACAGAGCATAATAAAGCGATGGATATTCAGTTGATGTCCGAAGAAATTGGTGCAGCGTTACAAGCCGCTATCAAAGGTATTCTGGAGTTACATCAGCATGTTGATAAAGGTCGTTATGATGTTATTAATAAGAATTTGCAACCAATAGAGGATAACCCTCTGCGTCTTGGATTGTCATACGATGAAACTGTGCGCACCATGTTTAGAACCGATGCGAGCGCAGTGCATCTATCCGCTCCGGCTTCTATTTCCGAGAGTCTTAAAAACTTAAAGGATCACAATGATGTTGTTCAAGTGGCAACAACAGTAGCTCTTGGTCAAATTGTTCAGGCCTTTTCTCCAGAGACCTTAATGCGTCGGTTTGAGAGCTATCGTCGCTCTTATGAAATTCCCGAGCAAAACAAAGGTGAGTGGGCATGGAAAATGTACCAAAGCTACTACCATGAACTTACCTCTGAGCGTCAACAAGGATTCGAAAAGCTATTTTGGGAAATATTTGAACAATCTTACGACCGTTTGCTTCGAGAAAAGCAATCGGAGGCACAATGAAATTTCGTGTTCTGACCCTTGTTATCTCGGTATTGCTTCTGAGTGCTTGCAGCTCCAGTGATAAACCGGCTGAACAACCAACGACGGTAACGTTCAGTATTGTCGCAGACGATAGTATCAATCCTAATGTGAATGGTGACTCATCACCGGTCGAGCTTCAAGTGTTCGAACTGGAGGATGATTCGATGTTTATGTCGGCAGACTTTGATCAAATTAATGATGACTTTAAAAAAGTACTGAAAAGTAACTACGTCAGAGTGTATGACTACGTGATGATGCCAGGAAAATTTAAGTTTGTTGATGGGATAAAAATTGATGAGGACACGAAATATATCGCGGTATTGGCCAAATACTCTGAACCTGAATTAAGTGAGTGGAAGAAAGCAGTAAAAATTATCAGCTTAGGTCGACAGTATCATATTTTGGTTTTGCTTAAAAATTATAACGTTATATTACAAAGGGTGGAGTAAATATGGTTTCACGCAATAGAGTTGTTTGGAGTGAAGGTCTATTTATTAAGCCGCAACATTTCCAACAACAGCAACGTAATGTTGAATACAATATTGATGAAAGAGTTTCATCTGTAAGCAGTTATCTGTTTGGAGTTTCGGAGCTTACTCTTAACCCTGAATATTTGAGTTTCGGGCGTATCGCGATTGAGCGTGCAGTAGGAGTTATGCCCGATGGTACAGTTTTCCGTATTCCTCAGGAAGATCTGATGCCAGATGCATTAGAAATTAACGATGACTCACTTGCGAATCAGATAGTGTATCTGGCATTACCACTACGCAGTGACTCGTTAATGGAAGTTAGCCATGGTGACGCTCAGGGCTCGGGTCGATACACGGTTAACAAAGAAGAGATTCGAGATATACACACGCAACAGGGAGATATGGCGTTAGTGGATGTTTCGCCAATCCACCCGCGTCTTATGTTGGAAAAGCAAGACCGAAGTACTTATGCGTCTATAGCGATTGCCCGCATTCTGGAAAAAAGGCCAGATGGCAGTGTCATGCTTGATCCAAACTTCATTCCTTGTCATTACAATGTCGTTGGCATTCCGTTAGTTCATCGCTTTATCAGTGAAATGTCTGGCTTGATGCGTGAGCGAGCTAAGAATATCGCTGTTCGGATTGGCTCTCCAAGTCAGGGGGGCGTTGCCGATGTTTCAGATTTTATGTTGTTACAAGCACTCAATCGCTTACAGCCAAAATTGCAGCACATCGCTTCATTAAGAAGTCTTCACCCTGAACGTTTATTTCAGGTGTTAAATGAGATATGTGGCGAGCTGGCAACGTTTACCAGTGAGAGCAGAATGTCTCCACAGTTTCATGTTTATAACCATGAGATGCCTACGGAGTCGTTTCAGTCATTGATGGTCAATTTGCGTCAGGCACTGAGCATAGTGCTGGAGCCTAGGGCTGTTTCTATTCAGTTGCAGAAACGTCGTTATGGTTTGATGGTTGCACCAATTCAGGATAAATCTCTGTTGGATAACGCTGACTTTATTATTGCAGTACGTGCTCGTATGCCATTAGAAGAGCTGAGACGAATGTTCATTCAACAAACTAAGATAGCTTCGGTAGAAAAAATCCGTGAGCTTGTTTCCCTTCAGATTCCGGGGATCCCTGTGAATTCTTTACCCGTAGCTCCAAGACAGTTGCCATATCACGCCGGATATACCTATTACCAATTGGATAAAACGAGCGAGGCATGGCGTATGTTGGAGAATTCCAGTGGATTTGCTTTCCATGTAGCCGGTGAATTTGAAGAGTTAGATTTGCAATTTTGGGCGGTTAGGAGCTGAAGATGAGTGATGAAATTAACAATGCACGCCGTGACGATTTTTTGTACGAACAAATTGCCAATATGGATTCAGACAAGTCGTATTGGTTCAAATTGCGGGGTGATAACAAGAATAAAATGATTGATGCAGCAACGCCATTATTGGGGTTGTCTTTAAGGATCAGAACTCTAGCGCAATGTAATGAAGTTGAAAGTATTTATAAGCAAGTACAAGAAGAAATTAAAGCGATAGAGCTGGAGTTACAACAAGCGGATATAGAGCATGCCGTTATTATGGCTTATCGCTATGTATTATGTGTTGTCCTTGACGAAGCGGTAATGAGCACTTCTTGGGGGACTGAAAGTTCTTGGGCAGAGCATTCATTATTAACTCGTTTCCACAACGAAACGTGGGGCGGGGAAAAAGTATTCACTATTCTTAATCGACTGCTTGAAGATCCGGAACGCTATAAGTCTTTACTCGAGTTTATTTATTTATGTCTGATGCTCGGGTTTGAAGGCAAATATAAAGTTGTTGATGGCGGAAAAGAAGAGCGGGAAAGAGTTGCCGTTAAATTATATGAGACGTTAATCGATTTAGATGATAGTAAAGAAATTGCGTCATTAACGAGTGCGACCGAACATGTTGTTGCGACTAAGTATCGTCTTAGCAATCAAATGCCTATTTGGGGAGTTTTTGCTGGCTTTGGTTGTTTCTTGATCGCGGTGTTTATTTTTTATCGCTATTTGTTGAATACCAGATCTCTTGATGTTCTCGACCAGCTTAATCAAATCCTTTAATGGTTTTTACCGAAAAAAAGATTTGACAGTTATTTTATATATAAAGGTTTTGCCGTGATAAAAATAGAACTACCAACGTTAATTAGCAAACTTAATGATCAAAGCAAATTAGCCTTAGAGCAAGCGGCTTCGCTTTGTATGGAGCATGAACACTCAGAAGTAACATTTGAGCATTATTTATACGTATTGTTAGATAATCCTTTAAGTGATGTTCGGGAAATTTTACGGTCGGCTTCAATTGATCACCATAATATACAAGAACTTGTATTAGAGAGTTTGCCTCGAAATACAATGAGCGAAACATACCCTGCATTTTCACCATTATTAATAGAGGTTTTACAAGAGGCATGGTTATTAGCTTCCACGGAATTTAATCTTATTCACTTGCGTTCAGGTGTTATTTTCTTAGCGGCCTTAATGCGTTCTGAGCGATATTTAAATATTTCCCTTACACGTCAGTTTGAGTCACTAAATCGTGAAACGTTACGCAAAGAATTCTTTTCAATTGTAAAAGATTCTTCTGAGTCTCCGGTGGAGGCGGCGGAAGAAATCAAAACGCAGATGACTACTAATAATCAGCAAGCATTAACAAAGTATTGTAACAATATTACTAAACAGGCCCGTAACAAAGAGTTAGATCCTGTATTGTGCCGTGATGATGAAATTAATTTAATGATAGATATTCTTTGTCGGCGACGTAAAAGTAATCCTATCGTAGTGGGTGATGCTGGTGTTGGTAAGAGTGCTGTTGTGGAAGGACTGGCACTACGTATTGTCGATGGCAAAGTTCCGGAAAAGTTAAGAAACATTGAATTACTCAGCTTGGATTTAGGTTTGTTGCAAGCTGGAGCATCAGTAAAAGGGGAGTTTGAAAAACGTCTTAAAGCGATTATCGAAGAGGTAAAATCTTCGCCGACACCGGTAATTCTTTTTATTGATGAAGCGCATACGCTTATTGGTGCAGGTAACCAAGAGGGTGGCGGGGATGCGGCAAACTTGTTGAAACCTGCCTTGGCGCGTGGTGAACTGTGTGCTGTAGCTGCTACAACCTGGAAAGAATACAAGAAATATTTTGAGAAAGATCCTGCACTTAGTCGCCGTTTTCAGCTAGTTAAACTGGATGAGCCTTCATCAGAGCAAACCGTTGATATTCTGCGTGGCTTATGTGACGTATATGAAAATACTCATCAAGTATTGATTTCAGACAGTGCTTTAAAAGCTGCTTCTTTCTTATCTGCTCGCTATGTTTCTGGTCGCCAATTGCCGGATAAGGCTATTGATGTATTAGATACGGCATGTGCGCGTATTGCGATTAATTTAAGCATGCCTCCGTCAAAAATGGCTGAGCTACAAACCCGCCTGCACCAATATGATCTTGAGTTAAAGATTCTTAATCGCCAAAAGCAGCTTGGTATTGATATTGATGAAGAACGCTATGCACTTTTGAACAGTGAGAGAGCTAACATTGAGCAGGAATCTGATCACATTGAGCATAACTGGAATAAACAGCGACAGTTGGTTGAATTGATCATTGAACTTCGCACTCAAATTATGAGCGGTGATGTACCAGAAGAAGAGTTGAGTACAGTACAAGAAAAGCTTTCTGAGAGCCATAGCGCCCTTGAAGCCATTCCAGTTTCAGAGCGCTTGATTCATCCAAGTGTTGATGAACAACAAATCGCAGAAGTGATTGCCGATTGGACAGGTGTCCCTATTGATCAGATGAACACCGATGAATTAACAAAGCTGACGCATTTACCTGAAATTCTTGGTGAGTCGATTAAAGGACAGGATATTGCTATTGAGCGAGTGCATAAACATCTGTTGACTGCACGAGCTGATTTACGTCGAAGTGGTAGACCGAAAGGCGCATTTTTGCTTGTTGGACCGAGTGGTGTAGGTAAAACAGAAACTGTTATTCAATTAGCTGAGCAGCTTTATGGTGGCAAGCGATTCCTTACGACGATTAATATGTCTGAGTATCAGGAAAAACACACGGTATCCCGATTAATCGGTTCTCCTCCTGGTTATGTTGGTTATGGAGAAGGGGGCGTATTAACCGAAGCAATTCGTAAAATGCCTTACTCTGTGGTGCTTTTAGATGAAGTTGAAAAAGCGCATCCTGAAGTTCTTAACTTATTTTATCAAGCTTTCGATAAGGGTGAACTTGCTGATGGCGAGGGACGTTTAATTGATTGCCAAAACATTGTGTTTTTCCTCACTTCGAACCTGGGCTATCAGACGATTGTTGATTTTGCTGATCAACCACAGCAGATGGACGATGCGCTTTATCCAGAATTGGCTGCGTTCTTCAAGCCTGCCTTATTGGCTCGAATGGAAACGATTCCTTATCTGCCGTTAGGTGTTGAAGTTCTAGAGCAAATTGTTCAAGGAAAATTGTCTCGGCTTGAATCGATGCTTCGAACTCGATACAAGGCAGAGGTAATCATTGCTCCTGCGGTTATTCAAGAAATATTGTCTCGAACTCACCGAACGGAAAATGGTGCGAGGATGTTGGAGGCCATTATTGAAGGTCAAATGTTACCACCTATTTCGTTAGCTCTACTCAATAAGCTTGCAAAACAAGAAGTGGTTGAGCAAGTCATTATTGATGTTGAAGACAACCAATTCATTGGCAAGGTGAATTAGGATGTCTGATTGGCTCGATGTTGCAAAAAAGCTCGCTGGTGCAGATACGTCGATAATACTGATTGAGGTGTTTAATCAGGCGTTAAAGGAGTGCTTTAATGTAACTGAAAGTGATTTTATCCTGCTGACGTCTGACGGACGTCAGCTTGTAAGTATGCATACAAGCTCATTGAGATGGAGTTCAAGTGATTTTAACTCTCCGTTAGTGCATGTACTTAATAATCATCAACAGAAGGTTATTAGTGGAGAGCAGCTTGTTTATTGGAATTCTGATACAACGCTTTTTTCGCTTATTGATAACGTTGGTAAAGATGACCGTGTGCTCATTACGCCAGTTGTTTATCAACAAAAAGGAACTGTATCCCAGATAGCTATTGGTCTGTCACTTTGTGTTGTTCAGCAAGCCCACTGGGAGTGTGAGCATTGGCAGCAAACATGGGATAGAAACTATCTTCGCTTTGTTGATTTATTTAGCCAGCAGTATGAAAAATGGTGTTTGCTAGAACATATCAGTGAGACAAAAGGGCGATTAAAGGAGTCTTTAAGCATCGTAGAGAGTAAACAAGCTGTTATTGATAAGTCAGAGGTTATTAAGCAAGAACTGGTCGGTGACAGCACTCAGATGAATAAATTGAGGCATCAAATCGCTACGGCATCTCAATCCAATATGACTGTTTTAATTCAGGGTGAAACAGGGGTTGGTAAAGATATGGTGGCACAAGCTGTTCATCGACAGTCTGCGAGAAAAGGCTCTGAATTTGTTGCTGTTAATTGTGCTGCAATACCTGAGAATCTATTGGAGAGTGAATTATTTGGTTATACCAAAGGTGCTTTTTCTGGAGCTGAATCAGATAAAGCAGGCCTGATTGCGTTAGCCGATGGAGGCACGCTTTTCCTGGATGAAATTGGGGATATGCCCCTAGAATTACAAGCCAAATTATTAAGGGTTTTAGAAACTCGCAAATACCGGCCTCTAGGGGCCAAAGCTGAATTAACTTCAAACTTCAGGCTTATAGCGGCAACCCATGTGGCACTGAAGCAACAAGTTGAAAATAAACGCTTTCGTCAGGATCTCTTCTATCGACTTTACCAGTTTCCAGTTTATGTGCCTTCACTCAAAGAGCGCGAGGAAGATCTGATGGATTTAGTGAAACATTTTATTCGTCAGTTTAATCAGATGAATGAGACCAATGTAACGGGAGTCGATTTTGAGGTCGTGGATGCGCTTACTCATTATCCATTTCCCGGAAATGTTCGTGAGTTAAAGAACATGATCGAATTAGGCTGCTCGTTTGCCAAAGATGGTGAGCAATTGGCCCATTGTCATTTAAATCAATACCTTCAGTCGAACGATACGGTGGAAGTTAAACCTAAGCCAGAGACTGATAAAGAGCTACGTAGTATCGCAGATCTGAAGGAAGCCGTACGTGTTTATGAGTCGAGAATCATTTCTGACCGCTTAAGGCAATTTAGAGGAAACCGGGCGTTGACCGCAGAAAGTTTAGGAATCCCAAAACGAACATTGGCAGATAAATGTGCCAAATGGGAGATAGCGAATGATTAAGTATATATTGATTACTGTTTTGCTATTCATCAAAGTTGCTTGTGCTGAGCCTGATCATATCAGGTTCGATATGTTAGGTGAGCAAGCTTTTGAATGCACCAGTGTTTTATCCAGAGCTGAACGACTGGCTTGTTTTGATGACGTGTTTTCTTCGACACAATCTAAGAAGCCTGATGTGATAGAAGCTCATCATTCCGAGCCGTGGTTGCGTGCCATGGATAGTGAGAATAAACGACAGAATCAAATCGGTTGGCTGCGAAATGAGCTTAAAGATGCTGAGAGTCAGTCAGCTCTATGGTTTACCGTTTCAGCAGCGAGTCGAGAATCAAAACCCACAGATATTATTTTGATGGCGAGTTGTGTTAATAATATTTCACGGCTTGAATTGATTTTACCGACCCCTCAAAAAGGTGCCCGGGCCGAATTGTCGTTAGGTTCACAACGTCAGATGTGGACTTATGATGAGCAAGGAATTGTTCTTCGCTCTGGAAGAGGCTTGGATGCAATACGGCTGATGCGCCCTCTTATACATAAAGATCATATTATTCTGAGATCGAATGTCTCTGAACTCGATGGAACTGTATTTAAAACACCCAACGGCAAGCATAGCTTCTCGGAACTCAGGGAGCTCTGTCGATGGTAGATACACAAAATTTGCAAATCAGTGAGCTTTCAGAACATAGAGTGATCGTGCGGACACCAATTGCTAAGAACAATCCAATTGGAGAACGCATTATAGATGATCCGTTGTTTGATTTTGTTGAAAGTCAAATGATGAAAGTTGGTTCGTTGTCACATGCTGAGGTTCGGTGGGATGAAGTTGAGACGAGTATTCTCTCATTGATGAAAAACAAAACCAAAGACTTAAAGTTATTGGTTCACCTTCTTCAATGTCTTCAGCAATCTAATTCGGTAGAACGTTTTTTATTGAGCTTACAGGTCTTAACAGACTTCATGGAAGTATATTGGGAAAATTGTTTTCCTGCACCAGGAAATAGAGGTGTTTTACCGAGAAAGAAATTTTTTACTCAGATTGTTCAACGTAGCGAAAAGGCGTTGGATAAGCTAGTACAAGGTCAAACAGTCGTTTCAGATACAGTACAAGAAGAGTTAGAACTGGCAAAAAGCAGTTTCTCTACGACTTCTGAATCGTTAGGTCTTAGTGGCGATAATTCTATCGCGTTAGTCAATGGTATTGAACGATGGCTGACTTCTTGTCGCCAATCTAAACAAACGAATCAAGCTCAGAAAAAAGATGCTAATAACGTGTCCGATAAATCGGGCGGGGCTTCAGCTTCTGAGGTGAGGGTTTCAATAGATACCAGTAGCTTAAAGTCGACCAAAGAATCGATGCAAAAAATGGCGGATTACCTGAGTGAAAGCGAGTCGGGGTTTGTATTGAGTATAAGGCTGAGACGGTATTCAGTTTGGTTGTCAATAACAACGCCCCCGGACTCAAATGCACTCGGTGAGACATCGTTAAGGTCTATGCCTCAAGATCGGGTTAGAGAGTACCTCGAGTTGATTGATAATCAGCCCAATTTAGCGTTGTGGCGCAAGCTTGAGCAAAGTCTACTAAATGCGCCATTTTGGTTTGAAGGGCAATACCTTAGCGCTCAGCTTGCTATGAAGTTGGGACAACAGACTTGGGCTAATGCCATTTTGGACGAAACGCGACAGTTCCTGGAACGTTTACCTGAATTATCGAGCATGAGCTTTAAAGATGGACTGCCGTTTGTTAATGACGATACCAGGCAATGGCTTTTAGCGGAAAATGCTGAGGCTAACAATTCGATCATTGGTAGCTGGGATGATAAGCGTGACGAAGCACTGCGATTATCAAAAGAAGCGGGGCTGTCTGTTGCAATGGCGATGCTTAATGATGGGTTAGCTCAGTCTATCGAACCGAGAGAGCAGTTTTATTGGCGGTTGGTATCCGCTGATTTATTGGCGAATCATGGACTTGAAGCTATCGCCTATCAGCACTATCAGTCTCTTTATCAAATCGTAACGCAGTCAACAGTGAAAGACTGGGAACCGACATTGATTCAAAAATTAGAAAAAATTGTGATTACAGAATAATACAAGGTCAGAATTATGGGTAAGTTCTTCTCCGGCTTAATTAAAAAAATAGCGCTGAGTTTCAAATCGGCCATTCCAGTTTTATTGATAGCATTATGTGTTTTGACGTTAGTTGCTATTTGGTGGGCTGGCCCGAAGTTAGATTATGAGGGTATTCAGCCACTCGTTTCAATTACTTCACGTGTAATCGCAAGTACCATATTCGTTCTGCTTTGCTTTGTTATCTGGGGATTTTACCAGTGGAAGGCACTGAATAAATTCAAAACGGAGCAACAGCGAGAAAAGCAACGTAATGTCGATCCTCACTTAGAGTTTGAAGAAAGGCAGGAAGCTGAGCTTAACCAAGTGATGCTAAGCATGAAAGAGAATCTCAATAAGAGAAACTATTTGTATGCGTTACCTTGGTATTTAGTTCTGGGAACGGAAAATACCGGTAAGACGAGCCTGGTGAATCGCTCTGGACAGAGTTTCGCATTCAGTTCTGTTATGAAAGCCTCTTCAGGAAAGTCCATCGGAAATCCTCACCATTTTGATTGGTGGATTGGGGAAGAAGCCGTTCTGATCGATCCCGATGGTGAATTACTAACTCAAGGTTATAGCGATGAAGGTAACGATGGGCAGTTAGAACGCCGGTTGTGGGTGCATTTCATAGATTGGTTGGAGCGGACTCGCAGTCGCAGACCATTAAATGGCGTGGTCATTACAGTCGATATGGCCAAATTGGCTTCCGGTACGGTTTCAGAACGTAAAGCTTATGCGACGTTATTAAGAGCGAGATTAAGAGAGCTTATGGAAACTCTCGCGACTCGTATGCCTGTTTATGTCACGTTAACCAAGATGGACTTGCTGGAAGGCTTCGATGTGTTTTTCCGTCATTATTCAAAAAACCAGAGAGAGGAAGTGCTTGGTTTTACTTTTTCTCTCGACTCGGTCGATGACTTAGATAAATGGCTTGATGAATTTAGCAATGATTACAGTCTTTTTGTCGAAAATATTCACTCTTTATTATCTAAATCATTACTGGAAACCGCGCATAGTGAAGACCGCCGTAAAGTTTATGCCTTTGCCCGACAGCTCTCGGGACTAAAAGATGTTTTACATGAGTTTTTGACTGACGCTCTGGGAAGTGATCAATTTTCAACATCAGCGTTAGTTCGTGGTGTCTATTTCACATCGGTGTTTCAACAAGGGGTTCCAACCAATGCATTTGATGACGCTTCATCACGTCGTTATGGATTAAGTCATGCCGTCGGGCGAGCTCAGGATGCTGCTAACTCCAGTATGTATTTCAGCTCAAAATTGTTTACCAAAATTATTTATCCCGAAGCGGGACTTGCGTCTGATAACTTTAGAGTTGCCAAATATAAAAGAAGGGTTTTGGTTTTATCATCGGCGGTTTGTTTAGTGGCAAGCGCGCTATTGATTGGTAGTTGGCATAATTATTATCTGAAAAATGTGGCTCAGTCAGATGCTGTTTTAGCTAAAGTTAACGACTTCCGCCATAGCTACCCAGATGAATTAAGTTCGTTGAGCCAAAAAGAAATGATGGCCGTGCTGGATACGATCCGTGATGCCACATTAGAAGTTGGTTTTTTCCGAGATAAGCCGAAATATATTGCAGATATGGGACTATATCAAGGACACGTCATCGGTCCTAAAGTCGAAGCAACGTATCTGGCGTTACTTGAAGAACGATTTATTCCTATTTTATTCCGTGATTTGGCTGCGGATCTCTCACAAGCTAGTAACGATGAAGATAAGCTTAAAGTGCTGCGCGTTTTTAGAATGATGATTGATAAAAGCGGCCGTTACAAAAGCTTTGTTTTAGACTATTTCTCTCAGCAGTGGCAGCGTCAGTATGCGGGCGATAAGGTAACGCAAAGTAGCCTGTTAGGTCACTTAGATTACGCTATGGAGCAGACAGATCTCGCCTATGAAGTGAAGCAAGGTCAAGAAAAAGCGATTCAGATTATCAAACCCTACCAAGGTGTACTTGCTAGCGCTCAACGAGAACTCAGTGATATGCCTATTGAACAACGTGTTTATCGTAGTTTGAAGGCTAATTCAGCTAGTTATTTAGGTGCTCCGGTTAATCTGAGAAATCAGATTGGCCCAGTGTTTGATTTGGTGTTTGAAGAGCGCGAGATTGATAGTGATAAATTGATGATATCCAGAATGTTAACTAAAGATGGCTATGAAAATTATTTTCTGGATCAGGTTGATTCTATTTCTGAGCTCGCTTTGATAGATAGTTGGGTTTTAGGCCAGACCAATGTTTCAGAGTTTAGTTCGGCAGATAAAGCAGCGCTGAAGAATAAAATATTGTCACTTTACGTTGTTGATTATACAACTGCCTGGCGCAACGCGATGAATGAAATAGATGTGAAGTACTTTCTTGATATCAGTGATGCGGTCATGACCATCGAGAATATTGTTGGTAGTTCTCAGCCGTTTAATCGATTTTTGGGCACAATAGAAGAGAATACTCGTATGTTTAGTGTTCTCCCCGATAATAAAGAGGCAAGGGAAGAGTTATTAAAATCCTCTAAATATAAAGTTGCATCTCAGATCCAAGCCCCGTTTGCTGAACTTAATAGTATGTTTGAGGCAAAAGAGAATCAGGCTGCTTATTTTGATGAAGTTCAGGACTCAATGACGCAGTTGTTGTATTACATAAAAGCAATTCAGGATGCCCCGGATAGAGGAAGAGCTGCATTAGAGGCGACACGATCACGCTTGAGCTTGAGTAGTTCTGATCCAGTTTTTGTTTTAAAGCGTATTGCTTCGGGGTTACCAAGTCCTCTAGATAGTATGGTCAAAAAAATTGCTGATGAAAGCTGGTATGTCGTGCAGCAGGAGGCGGTAAAGCATTTAGAAGCGCGCTGGCAAAAAGAGGTATTCTCTGAATTTCAGGTGAAATTTGCGGAGCGTTACCCGTTTAACATTCACTCAAACAAAAACGTTGATTTACGTGATTTTGAGAGCTTTTTCTCTCCTAGTGGGACGTTAGCTACCTTTTATAATGATCAACTCAAGATGTTTATTGAAGAAAATGTTTCGCTAAGCGGGGCGGATTCTCAACAGACCCTGATCCGTTCAGATGTAATAAAACAACTCACTCAAGCGAAAACAATTAGTGATGCTTATTTTAACCGCAAAGGTATTTTGGACCTTAACTTTACTCTTGAGCCGATTAGCTTAAGTAATAATAAACGTCGAGCTGTGGTTAATGTGGATGGTCAGTTTATAGAGTACAGCCATGGACCAAGACACAGTATTGGGCTCATTTGGCCAAATACGTTACGAGAAAGTACTCAATCTAAAGTTACTCTCGTACCAAATCAAATAAATGAATCGCCACGAAGTATTACACGTGATGGACCTTGGTCGTTATTTAGACTGCTAGATAAAAGCGAAGTTATTGGCGGAAGTTCATCATCCGTTGACTACAAAATAAAATTGGATGGAGGTAACTTCGCGTTTCGTGTTCATACAGATGCATCGACGAATGTATTCCGTGAGCAGTTGCTGCGTACATTTAAACTTTCACAAACTTTATATTGATAGGAAGCTTTTTTTTGGCGACTCAAATTTATATAGATCAGAGCGTTTTTTTTGTAAGTACCGACCCTGCGAAGTTGCGAGAGCATGATTATTATCAGAGTGTGAAAGAGGCGATTAATAGCAGGAATCGGTTTCTGTTTGGAACCACTTCATGGGAAGAGGTCTACAACAAATGTAAGTTATTAGGTACGAGTATTGGTGTCGATTTTTTAATGGCAACGTATTACACAGTGGCGTCATTAAAATTTCAGGGACTAAAGTCATACGCTGATGGTCTGGAACTCATGCTTCATTGCTATTTACAAGACCTTAAGCATGGTGAGCTGGCACCTAAGCATAAAAAAGACATTATCGACTGGATGGTTGGACAGGTTGTTGATGAACTGAAGGTTGCAAAGCCTGATAAAACAGCTTTGAGAGAATTATACCGTTGTGAGCGTGCGCTTCAGGAACTGTATGAATTATGCTCGCATTATCAGCCTTCACTATTGCCGAATATTGAATCTGTGGCATTTATACTTTTCGAGTATATAGACAGATTTGATACAGCCTTAGTCGCTAAGAGTGAGCTGAGTATAAATACTGTTTGTCCGGGTAATAACGACATAGCACAGCATAAAAAGCTAGGTAGGTTTAAGTCTTTGTTTATTTGGGTGACGGTCTGTGGACTCGCAGCATTTAGTTTTTGGTACATTGACCAACAGACTCAATCAGAAAAGTTAATGAGGTTAGTTTCTGATCAAATGAATCGATCGGTATTATCAGAGAACCAGAAATGGTTAAACGCGCAACCCATAATTGAACACTTTGCGTCTCAAAATGAACAAAGACAAGCTTTGTTTCAGCAGAAGTATCAACAAATGAAAGAATATAGAGCTGAGCAAAGTGCCGAGCTTAATGCCGATCTGGAACGATTTTATGTAGCCAGAACTAATGCGGCTAACGTAGTAAAACAATTGTTGTCCGGGGATACGAAATCAACGTCTGCCAAAGAGCTTGAAAACTATGTACTTGGTTTGTCGCCTGTTTATGCCAGGTTGGATTATATCGATCAATTAATTAGTCAGAAGGATTATCACGAGGCGGATAAAGAATTACTGATACTGGACAATAGACTTTCGAGAATCATTAATGATATGGGGTCTAAGCAATCATTAATTGTTAGTCGAACTCATAAGGAGAGCGATGGCGTAACGCCATAATGTGATCTTGCTTCGGGCGGATTTTCGCTCGATTCAGGCGGATTCTGGCTCGATTGATTTTACCTGAAGAGATTACGGAACAAATTCAATGAAAGGGTGGAGTGATAATCAGAGAGTATTGAATGATAAGCTGAAAATATGGCGATTTGTTGGTATTGCTGTATTAATGAGCTGCGTCTATTGGATAGTGAGTTACGATGATAGTGTTTCAGATAAGAGCTTTATTCGCATCGCTGGCGAGAAGCCGGTGGATGCAACTGTGAAGGCTTGGGCGAATTACTGGGTTACGGGTGATGAATGTGAATCATACTCTTATGACATGTTTGGTCGTAAAGCTCATCGAGGAGGAAAAAGTAAAGAGCGCTTTACACAAAATTATGCAACTGACTCAAATCGTTATGAACTGCGAGTACCTTACCAAACTTATACCGATAGCCAGCATTGTATTGTTGAGTTACGTGATATAACCGTTGAAGCGTATAACGAATTTGATACCGTCGGATTTGCTCAGTTACGTGTCTATCAAGCGGGGGCTGAATACTATAATAAACCAATTGCGTTAAGTTCAAAAATTGTAGCAAGACAGTGCGATTCCTTTATACATCAATGGAAAGATAAAACATGGTCAGGAGGCTTGGGTTGTTATTTCTATTTTGACGATAAGAAAATATCAAAAGAGCCGGAATATAACGCTGAACAAGTTTATTTCGATTTCTCTCAATTCAATAACGACACTGTGATTCATTACGATATCCTAGCTGGCGAGAATTATCGTAGTGAGCCACTTGACCCACAAACAGGAGAATAATCATGGCAAATGGTGCATTAGTAGGCGATTTAGGTTCGGAGCATGATGGCTTTCCACCAACGCCAATTATATCGGGGGCGTCAACGGTTAAAATTGACGGTCGGGCTGTAGCGAGAAAGGGAGATCCATTAGAACCACATGATAAACCGAAAAATCCCCCTCACCCGAGAAGTGTTAGTGAAGGATCAAATTCAGTCATGATTGAAGGAAAACCTGCTGCGCGTGTCGGTGATGCCATTTCGTTTGGCGGTGTCATTATTGGTGGCTCAACGGTCAATATTGGTTAGATTTGAGGTGTGTAATTTACATAAGGTTTGGTCACCATAAAAAAACACGGTACCCAGAGTATAATCCTCTGAATACCGTGTTGTTGTGGAGCTGTTAAATGCAAATTAAGGTTTGATGATACCTTTGATGTAATTGATATCACCGCTTTCCAGAAGATCGAATCCTTGTTGGATATTGTCTAATGAAAACTCATGTGTAATCAGGTTCTTAATCGGCAGAATACCTTTCTGGCAGGCTTCAACACTGTCTTTTGCTACTTTGAGATAATCTTCAGCATAAAGAGGGTGTACTGAGTGCAGAATTGGTGAACGGTACATTAACTCGTAACCGATTTCAGGATCCCACTGTTCTGCTTTCGCATATAGTGAAGGGATCAGAACTTTACCGCGTCCCGCCGGACCTAACATATCCGCGTATCGAACAACTTTTAACGCTGTTTTCAAGCCACGCAGACTGCCGGTAATTTCAACTACGATATCTGCACCCAGTCGGTCAGTTAATGCATCAATTGACTCTGTTACATCTTCCGATAGAGGATTGATTGTATGCGTTGCACCGAATTCGCGAGCCAGTTCTAAGCGGCTGTCTTGCACGTCAACTGCAATAATCTTGCTTGCTGAGCTGTGTTTTAGCCCGGCGATAGTCAGTAAGCCCATCATACCGCAACCAACAACAGCAACTGTTTCACCCAGGCTTGGATTTGCAACTTTCACCATATTACCGACACACATTAATGGCTCTGCCAGGCAATATTTTAGTTCTTCACGTGGTATCTCTTTTGGAATAGGGACGCAGAACGCAGCAGGGACAACTTGATGCGAAGCAAAACCGGCTGCCGCTGGTATTAAGCCAACATAATCGCCAGGTTTATAATCTGTAACATCACTACCAACTTCTTTAATGATACCGACAGACTCATGCCCAATGTGAGTAGGGAACTGAATGTCTTTAATCATTGCCAAATGTCCGCGCTCGTCGAACCCCATTTGACTATCACCAAGATAAGTTGGCATATCGGAGTGGCACAAACCAATAGCTTCTACTTCAACCAGTACTTCGTGTGGTTGAATTGCTGGTATATCTTCTTCGATGATCTGAAACTTTTTCGGTTCAGTCAGAATTGCAGCTCTTCTTTTCATTGTATTTACTCCGATCTGTTACTGCTTTTTGCTGATAGCACGTTTTGCAGCGCGAGCAATGTCTTCAGCGGTTAATCCGTACTCTTCTTTCAGGAATTGTACTTCACCTGTCTGGCCGAATTTTTCCATTACTGCAATTCGTTCAACCGGACAAATATGCTCTTCCATTACAACTTGTGAAACCGCATCGCCTAAGCCACCGTTAACGCTATGGTTCTCTGCGGTAACAATTGCGCCTGTTTCTTTAGCACATTTAACCACTAGATCACGGTCAAGTGGACGGATAGTGAACATATCGACAACACGAACAGAAAGGCCTTCAGCTTCAAGTAGCTTAGCGGCTCTCAACGATTCTGAAACCATCATCCCGTAAGCGATGAGAGTGACATCTGTGCCGTCTTGCAGAACGTTACCTTTACCGATTTCGAACGTTGAACCCTCTTCGTACACTCTTTCTACATTCGAGCGCACCATACGGATGTAATACATACCGTAATCTTTTTCGATTTGTGGGAATAGCGCTGCAGCTGCAACATTATCAGCGATCTCAACAATTTTGATTTCTGGAATCACGCGCATAATTGCGATGTCTTCGAATGGCATGTGAGTACCACCGTTAAATGCTGCGCTGACACCAGGGTCGCTACCGATAACCTTCACGTTCGCGTTTGAGTAAGCACCGGAAATAAAGATTTGGTCCATGACTCGGCGAGACATAAACGGAGCAAACGAGTGAACGTATGGAACACATCCTTCTTGTGATAAGCCGGCTGCAAAACCTACAGCATTAGCTTCAGCGATACCGATATTTACCAGTCTTGTCGGATAGTTTTCAAGGAACTTCATGATATCGAATTTAAACAGTGATAAGCCTAAATCACATTCGACATGGAAAATATTGTCTGTTCTACCTAATGCTTCATAAAGGTAGTTACTATAAACAGAAGCTAATGTATTTTCGTATTTACCAGTAGTTTTAGTTAGTTTTACGCCCATGATCTTGTCCTCTATGCGTTAAGTGCAGAAATAGCTTGTTGTGCTAGCTCATCAGTGACAGGTACATGGTGGTTCCATTCATTTTCTGCCCAATTAACACCCTTACCCTTCAAGGTGTTACAAATAATAACTGTAGGTTTGCCTTGGCAAGATTCCGCGTTTTCAATTGCCTGTTTAATTTCTGCTACATTGTGGCCATTGATATTTTCTACATTCCAATTAAATGCCGCGAATTTATCATCCAGGCTTGTCAGGTCATTTATTGCCTGTACCGGACCATCAAGTTGCATTTTGTTGTAGTCAACAAACAGGACAAGGTTGTCAATTTGTTTGTTAGCAACATTCATAATCGCTTCCCAGTTTTGACCCTCTTGAAGCTCACCGTCACCAACAATACAGAATACGCGGCTGTCATAACCTTTATGCTTTAGCGCATAAGCAGAACCTGAAGCAACTGACAGGCCTTGGCCCAGAGAGCCCGTTGTGAAGTCAATGCCCGGTGTTTTTAACATGTCACAGTGACTTGGTAAGTTTGTTCCGTTTTTATTGAGTGTTTTTAACATATCCATTGGGAAGAAGCCGCGCAGTCCAAGAGTTGCGTACAGTGATGGGCCACTGTGGCCTTTTGAGCATACTAAACGGTCACGTTGTTCCCATTTAGGATTTTTGGGATCATGACGTAATTCACCGTGGTAAAGAACGCTGAGTATTTCAACCATCGACATTGCACCACCTAAGTGGCCAAACCCTAGAGCGGCAAACTCTTTTAAGGTTTCAATCCTAATCTCTTTAGCAAAAGACTGGACTTCAGCTAACTCCGAATTCGAATACATATTAATTTCCTCAGAACGTATGTTTAATCAACACCTATCAAATTAAATTAATAAAACACCTCCATCAATGGACTATATTTAACTGGGTTTTTTTATACATGTACAATATTGACATTTATTTGTTTTTGATAAAACTTGTGACAAGAGTTGTATTTTGATTAAAAAGTTTAAATTACGATGTTGACCACATTGTTAATAGCGTGGTTATTATATTTTCACACTGTTTTATTAAACTATAATTTATGAGTTGCTATATGTATTTCGGTTCAAAATTAAAAGTTTCAATTGCTAAGTCGTTGTTTGGTCTAGTTGAAAAACCTTCTCCATTTGTATATGTGGGTGAGAATAGAGTTAATGAGGTAGGAAATATCTTACGGTCAGCCAGTTCTAAAAAAACATTGGTTATTACAGACAAAATTATTCTAGAATTAGGTTTGCTTAATTCTATGCTAGATGAAATTAAATCTAACGGTATCGAAGTCGTTATTTTTGATGATGTTACACCAGATCCTACTTATGACGTTGTAAATAATGCACTGGCTTCATGTTCTGGTTGTGATTGTGTCATTGCCGTGGGGGGCGGAAGTGTTATTGATACCGCGAAAGTTGTTGCTTCTGCTTATGCAAATAATGTTGGCCCCCAGGCTCTCAAAGGCTTTTTCAAAGTTAAAAAGCAACCGTTAAAATTTATCTGTGTACCTACAACCGCCGGTACTGGCTCAGAAACGACTATTGCAGCGGTTATCTCTAATCCTGATGATCACAGTAAAACATTGGTCGTTGACCCTAAACTAGTCCCGGATTTTGCGATACTGGATCCAGCATTGACCGTCGGTTTACCGAAAGCTATTACTGTCGCTACCTGTATGGATGCATTAACTCACGCACTAGAATCTTATTTGAGTACTTACGCGACGGACAAAACGGATAGACTGAATGAGATGGCAATTAAGATGATTTTCGATAATCTTGCTATCGTTTATGAAAACCCTACAGATATTAAAGCCAGAGAGAATTTATTAGTCGCTTCATTTTATGCGGGTGTTGCCTTTAGCCGCACGTTTGTTGGTTATGTTCATGCATTTTCACATAATATTGGTGGTAAGTTTGGTGTACCACATGGTTTGGCAAATTCAGTGCTGTTACCTCATATTATGGAATACTATAAAGATACATGTGAATTAAAATTTTCTAGGTTATATGATCTGGTTGAATTGGATTGTGCTTGTGTCTCTGATAGTGAAAAAGCTGAGAAATTCATACAGCAACTATATAAAATGAATAAAGATATGGGTGTTCCTGATAATCTTGATAAGTTCGAAAAGAGCTCTATTGATGAGATTATTTCGTTAAGCTTTAAAGAAGCCCATGGAACTTATCCTGTACCTAAATATATGTCAAGCGATGATGCAAGAGTAATTTTAACGAAAGTTGCTGTCTAGAGCATAATTTAAATTTTACCAATCAATATAAGCGTTACTGATTTTATAAAAAAACAATGAGTAAGAAATAAATTGTTATCCAGAAATAAATGTTAGATTTAATTTGTTTCTCTAGTGTTTTTCAATGAAGAAGTGTCTAAGTCAGTTATATTGGTATTTGTTCATAATGGTTGATATCAAGGTGTAACCATGTATAAAAAATTATTTTCGCCAATGCGAATAGGAAACTGTGAAGTCAAAAATAGAGTGGTTATGCCACCAATGCATCTAGGGTTGGCGAATCTCGATGGTACTCTTACTGAAAAGTTTATGAATTATTATGAGGAGCGTGCTAAAGGTGGGGCAGGGTTGATCATTACTGAGATTGTTAGGGTCAATGATACCACGGGGGCTACATCCTTTATGCAGCCTGCATTATCACATGACTACCATATACCTAGCTGGAAGGAGTTTGCTCACAGGGTTAAAAGGCATGGTGCAAAACTATTTGCTCAATTGCATCACCCTGGTCGACAAAATTTAGGTGTCATGATCAACACAGTTCCTATGTCGATTGCAGTTAATAAAGTGTGGCCTAAATATTCCGATTTGTTGTTCAAATATGCTCCAACACTAGGTAAGAAATTTGATGAAAATCGATGGACATTTTCATCGGTTGCTCCCTCGCGATGTGAAATGAGTGATCATGCTTACAGTCGCGTTAGGGCTCTTTCTAAAAGAGAGATCAAGCAACTAATTCAGCAGTTTATTAGTGCAGCTATGCGAGCAAAGCAAGCGGATCTGGATGGGGTGCAGTTACATGCAGCTCATGGTTATCTGATTAATCAGTTTTTGAGTCCAAATACTAACTTTAGAACGGACGAGTATGGTGGTAGTTTTGAGAACCGACTTCGATTCTTAAAAGAGATCATCGAAGGTATAAGAGCGACTTGTGGTGATAATTTCCCTATTGTAGTGCGCCTGACCGTCGATGAGTTCTATGACAAGATTGGTCTAAGCGGTAAAGGCTATAAACTGGATGAAGGGGTAAAATACGCTAAAGCGATTGAGTCTATGGGAGTTGATGCCATCGATGTTTCTTCCGGCACGTACGATACCTATAACTATTGGCTGGAACCGACAAGTTTTGATTGTGGTTGGCGCGCATATTTGGCGAAAGCGGTTAAACAGGTCGTTTCGGTACCTGTTATTGCTGCCAATATGATTCGAAGTGCAGAACAGGCTGAGCGACAACTCAATGAAGGTATTCAAGACTTTGTTTCGTTAGGCCGCCCTCATATAGCCGATGCTCACTGGGTTAATAAAGTGGCGAGTAACCGGGAAAGTGAAATTAAACGCTGTATTAATTGCCTGAACTGCATGGAGACAACGTTTAAAGGTGCTTTTACGGGTGAGCATGGCTATTGCGCTGCAAACCCATCAGTTGGACAAGAAGATATTTATTACCATTTACCGACGGATGGCAAAGGACGAAATGTTGTTATCGTCGGTGCTGGCGTGGCGGGTTTAACCTGTGCAGAAATTTTGGCTAAGCGTAATTTTAATGTTCACGTATTGGAGAAACAACCTGTCTCCGGAGGACAGTTAAATCTGGCCTCTAAACCGCCAGGAAAAGCAAAAATCGGTTGGTTATCAGATGATCTGACAACAATTGCTGAGAAAAATGGTGTCCATATTTCTTATTCGACTTTAGCTACGCTAGATTTGATTAAAGAATATCAGCCTTATGCTGTGATTGTAGCGACTGGTGCTGAAGCGATAAAACCTAAATTCATTAAGGGACATAACAAGAGTCATGTCTATACAACGACAGAGATACTAAATGGTAGCGTTGATTTATCAGGTAAACAGGTTGTTGTTGTTGGAAGTGGTATGACAGGGTTGGAAACGTCAGAGATGTTAGCCGATAACCATGCTCAGGTAACCATTGTTGAGCTAGCGGGAAAACTTGGGCCTAATGTCTGGCATCAGTTAAGAGACGATGTTATTCCAAAACTTGAACAGAAAAATGTTCAGTTTTCTGTTTCTAGTAAATTAATGGAAATTACAGATAACAGTGTAAGAATTCAAAAAATGACCAATAACGAGATCATCGATATTGAATGTGATTCAGTTGTTCTTTCTATGGGGTCTGCTTCTAATAAAGCACTTTTTGAGCAAGTAAGTAGTCATTTTGAGCGTTGTTTCTTAATAGGGGATGCCAGTAAGGTTGGAAATATTGCACAAGCAACGAGGACAGCATTCAACACAGCAGTAAATGAAATTTAACTAAGTATTCAAAGGGTGTATTTGTTGTAGGGGTTATCCTACCGCAGAGTCAGGCTACTTTGTCATTTTAATGTTGTTTTTTTGAAAAATTGATCATACATCTTATAAATCTTGATTTGTAGGATGTATGATTTTTTTTGTTAAATTAATAGTCACTGATGATGAACAGTATCTTGTCATTAAAATAAGTTGAATAGTTATGAATGAAGTTATGATTGTTGCTGAAAATAGGAATCTGAAAAAGAGTATTTGTAATATATTGAATACATATCCGAACATGCAGTTACATCTTACTCATTTTAGCGTTAATACATATAAAGATTTAACTCGGTTTAAGCCAAGAGTTGTTATATTAGATTCTCATGTCATGTTTTCAGTTGAGAGTTTAGTTAAAGAAATTCTTAACTATGATAAGTCCATTTATATTATTGTTATAGAT
>Ga0075011_10000236_pt1 | contig 28806 bp, 25 predicted proteins | sample TARM_MetaG_T_14_FD_72354 | JGI IMG/M metagenome (GOLD analysis project Ga0075011, IMG submission 72354) | Freshwater microbial communities from Pennsylvania, USA, analyzing microbe dynamics in response to fracking - TARM_MetaG_T_14 | ecosystem: Environmental > Aquatic > Freshwater > River...
AATCTGCATTGAAAATCCCTTTTTTCAACTGCTTATAGTAAAGATCCGCCTTGTCTTCCAGGGCGTCTTCATTGACAATTACTTTTGTCCCGTTGATCAAACCCTTGTGTAAAATCAGATCTAAATTAACTGGAAACTCTTTTTCTGTATTTGTCTCTTTTGCGATTAATGCCCAAATATAGGCCTGTTCAAATTCTTTGTTCTGGTAGAAAATTGTCATCATTAAAGTGAATACATTTTTTGGCAGGGCATCTAGCGATTTACTTTCTCTTAATGCTTTATAGAAGAGATCTAATGCGCGTTGTGGATCTTCTTTAGAATAGATAGTTGCGAGCTTGGTTAACAGTCTGATATCCGTTAAATCTTTTTGATTAGCTGCATTTAAAAAAACAGTTTTGGCATCTAAATCCTGATGGCGGGTCCATAAATAGTAAGCCAGATGAGGATCTTGTGTACCCTTACTTTCTTTTAGTTTCTCTTCCATCAGCTTTTGGGCTGTTAAATAGTTTTCCAGGCGAAGTTTTTTACGCTCTTTATGACGGGTAAATTGCAGAAATAGCGTTAATTCAAGGCAAGATTCATAGTTATCAAGCTCTGTGAGCAGTGTACGGGTATGTGTTTCACTGGGCGTTGTCTTGTCATAATAGCGAGCGCGAATGAGGGTTGTACGTTTATAACGGCAATCACTGATTTGATGTAAGTCATCACACAGCTGCGGCTCTGATTCACAGATATCAGTCAAACTGTCTGTTTGAAAAGGCATGCATGAGGCAGTGGTGAATAATGTAATTAGAATGAGTGTGCTGTTGCGTATCTTCGTCATCATCAGTAGAAGTATTCCGTTAAATCAATATACTTAAGCCAGTTTAAGCTTAATAGTCTAATACAACAATAGGTGATTCAAGTGTCAAATTTAACTGAGTATGCAAAAAACATATCACCGTCACTTTATGAACAACTAAAACAAGCTGTTGAAACAGGCCGCTGGTCAGATGGGCGTAAATTAAGTGAGCAACAAAATGCACATAGCTTACAGCTGGTTATCGCATACCAGAGTCTGTTTAATGAGCAGGCGGACCATTTTAGTGTTGCTAAAGGCGGGCAGATTCATATGCAAAATAAAAAAGAACTCAGGGAAAAGTTTGCACCGCGCAGTATTTCCGATATTCATTTTCTCGATTTAGAAAAATAACTCACCTTAAATAAGAGAGCAGCCCTAATTTATACGGCGTGCTTGTCAAAGAGCTGAATTACTGGACCCAAGCCATGGCAGGAAAGATCAGTAAATTACTTTGCTGATGCTCTTTTTTATTGTGTTTTTCTATGCTGATTTTGCTAAAACATGACGGAGAAAGCTCACATAATAGAGATTGTCTGGTTGTTTGTTGCACGATTATTGAACATTATTTGACAGTCGGTAAAAGCGATGATCAATATAATAATTTTTCACTTCTTAAGGAAAAGTAATGAAAAAGCTAAATTTGCAAGGAAAATGGTTTAAACCAACTCTATTGGCTAGTTTGATAGCAATTTCAGCCCCCGCCCTGGCTGCCACCAACGGCACAATGATGCAATATTTCCACTGGTATAATGTTCAAGGTGACAATCTCTGGAACAAGGTGTCAAACGAAGCACAGAACCTCGCCGATGTTGGGGTCACCGCTCTGTGGCTGCCACCCGCTTATAAAGGCAATGCAGGTAGTATGGATGTGGGTTATTCAGTTTATGATCTGTATGATTTGGGCGAGTTTAACCAGAAAGGATCTGTGCGTACTAAATACGGCACTAAAGATGAGTACCTTGCGGCCATCAGCAATGCTCATTCCTCGGGCATCAGTATCTACGCTGATGTTGTACTGAACCATAAAATTGGCGCCGATGCCACCGAAAGTGTAACGGCAGTCAGGGTTGATCCGAACAACCGTAATGTTGAATATTGGGGCGATATTAATATTGATGCCTGGACTGTATTTGATTTTACTGCACGTAGCGATACTTACTCCGATTTTAAGTGGCGCTGGTATCATTTTGACGGCACAGACTGGGATCAAAATACCCAGGAAAGTTGCGGCGGGCCCTGTGTTTATAAATTCCGCGGCATCGGAAAAGGTTGGGATACTCAGGTCTCCAGCGAAAAAGGCAATTACGATTACTTGATGGGAGCGGATCTGGATTTGGATCATCCCGATGTGGTTAATGAGCTGAAAAGTTGGGGTAAATGGTATGCAGATTTCACCGCTGTTGACGGTTTTCGTGTGGATGCGGTAAAGCATATCAAGGCAAGTTTCTCTAAAGACTGGATCAATACAGTGCGCGCCCATACTGGCAAAACACTGTTTACTGTTGCTGAATACTGGGAGTACAACTTGACCACGCTGCTCGGCTACCTGGCTGACACACAATACACTATGTCGTTGTTTGATGCGCCGCTGCATATGAATTTCCATAATGCTTCTACAGCGAACGGTAACTACGATATGGGCAGCCTGATGAACGGTACTCTGATGCAGTCAAGTCCTGTCAATGCGGTCACCTTAGTTGAAAACCATGATACTCAGCCGTTGCAGGCATTGGAGTCTCCGGTTGCAGACTGGTTCAAACCGCTGGCCTACTCTTTTATCCTGCTGCGTAATGAGGGCTACCCGAACGTATTCTACGCGGATTACTACGGTGCAACTTATACGGATAAAGGTGGTGATGGTAACGACTATACTATTACCCTGCAATCGCATAAGAGGATCCTGGATATCCTGCTGCAGGCCCGCCGAGACTATGCTTATGGTACTCAGCACAGCTACATGGACCACGCTGACGTAATCGGCTTTACCCGTGAAGGTGATGCGCAGCACTGGAAAGGTCTTGCTGTGCTGATGAGCGATAACAGCTACGAAGGTTATAAGTGGATGTTTGCCGGCAACGCGCATAAAAACGCCTGCTTTAGCGATATTACCGGCAGCTACGCAGCAAGCGACAAAGTCTGTACCAATAATGACGGTTGGGCTCAGTTCAAGACTAAACCTGGTAACGTGGCTGTTTGGGTTAAAGACTAGTTAATCACTCTCAGTGTTGAAATAACGCTACGCTAAAAAAGCCCGACGGCTATCTATTCACCGTCGGGCTTTTTGCTTTTATTTTTGTTTTAACTGCGAACAGCGGCCTTGCTGCTGTACTGTGGAATAGCGTCTATACTGAAAATAGTCGGGTTGAATAACACAGGAGAGTTACTATGTCGAAGACGTTGATACTGGTTGCAAATGCAAGTGCAGCGCGGGTTTTTAACTATCAGGTGCGTACAGAGTTTAGTTTGTTAAATGAGTTTAGCCATCCGCAGAGCCGTGAGAAAGGAAGTGATCTGGTTAGTGATCGTCCCGGGCACAGTAAAGCTAAGGGAGGAGGACACGGTACCTTTGTTTCATCGAGCCACCCTAAAGAGAATGAGGCAGAGCGCTTTGCACATCAGCTGGCGGATTGGTTGGAAAATGAACGCACGCATAATCGCTGTGCGCAGGTGATGCTGGTTGCTGAGCCGGGATTTTTAGGCACACTCAATAAATCTCTTAATAATCAAACTGCGCAACTGGTTTACCAGTCTCTAAATAAAGACTATTCTCACGTCACTGAGCGTGAGCTGCCAGAAATGTTGGGATTACAGATCTAAATAAACGGGGATTGCGTGCTGCGCTTGCACAGAGGGGGATTTACCCTCTCTTTGCACGTTTTGAGCAATCTCCATCTTCTTCTCCTCAATTGCACTGCTGCAATCGCGCATTGTATATTGTGGCTAAATTATTTACTATCAGCGCCATTGTTTATTAAAAAGGCGCAAGTTAATGACCCCTGAATTATATTTTATCTATGACTCTCACTGTCCCTGGAGTTACGCAACTACACCGCTGGTAAATGCACTTGAAAAAGCTTATCCGGAGATGATGATTCATCTTTGCCACTGCGCGCATTATGACGGCAGCGATTGTGCCGGTTATCAGCAGGTGGATGCAGTATCTAAAAAAAGCACGGTTAAATTTTCTCAGGACCATATCCGCTTTGCAGACAGCCCTAAAAACTCAACGATCACCGCCAACTTAATGGCCTGGCTGCAAAACAAGCAACCCGAGAAAGCCCTGCCTGTATTAAACGCACTGCAAACGGCCCATTTTATTGACGGTAACCCATTAGGTTGTAAACACGATTTTACTCCTATAATCGAACAGTTTAAATTATCACCTCCCAACAAAGTGTTCAAAGAGGAGCTAAGCGAGGCCGCTGAATATACCTTATCTGATATTGCTGAAATCAGAGAATTGATCGGCACCAACGCATTTCCCGTTTTGCTGTTATCAGTTGGTGACAGCGCGGTGTTGTTAAACCACTCTTTATATTTGACAAAACCTCAGGCAATTGTTGCAGCGGTGAAGCAAGAGTTGAAATAACAACCCGCTATGTATACGCTTCGCCCCTATCAGCAAGACGCCGTTAAAGCGACCATCCATTATTTTCGTAAAAACAGTGCACCTGCTGTTTTAGCGCTTTCTACCGGTGCCGGAAAAAGCCTTATTATTGCGGAATTGGCACGCCTTGCAAAAGGGCGTGTGCTGGTGCTTGCCCATGTGAAAGAGCTGGTTGAGCAGAACCACAGTAAATATGAAAGTTACGATCTACAGGCGTCGATATTTTCTGCGGGATTGGGGCGTAAGGAGAGCAGCCGCCAGGTCGTTTTCGCATCCGTACAATCTATCAGCAACAGTTTGGATCTCTTTACTGAGCCATTTTCTTTGCTGGTGATAGATGAATGTCATCGCGTGCCAGAAGATGAAAACAGTGGCTATCAAAAGGTGGTTCGCCACCTGCAAAAAATAAATCCCAATCTTAAAATTTTGGGGCTGACTGCCACACCCTATCGACTTGGTCTGGGCTGGATTTATCAATACCATACACGAGGACAGGTTCGCACTGAGGAAAAACGCTTTTTCCGTGACTGTATTTTTGACTTGCCTATTCGTTTTCTGTTGGAAGAAAAATTTCTCAGTGAGCCCAGGGTGATGGATATGGCGGTGCTGGGGTATGATTTTTCCGGCCTTAAAGCCTCAGTAACTGGTCATTATCAGGAGGCGCAGCTCGACAGTGTAGTCAGGAAATCGGCACGTGTGACCCCGCTTATTATCAAACAGGTGATTGAGACAGCGGCTGACAGGCGCGCAGTGATGATTTTTGCCTCGACCGTCCACCATGCGCAGGAAATAATGGGCTATTTAACCAATGAGAATAGCGCATTAGTGATTGGTGATACCCCGCTTAATCAACGCGAATCCATTATCAATGATTTTAAAGCGGGTAAAATAAAATATTTAGTGAATGTCTCGGTGTTGACCACAGGTTTTGATGCGCCGCATGTGGACTTGATTGCTATTTTACGCCCGACCGCCTCACTTAGTTTATATCAGCAGATTGTCGGTCGTGGCCTGCGCTTGTCTGAGGGTAAGAAAGATTGTCTGGTGATGGAATTTGCCGGTAACTGTTATGATCTGTATCAGCCGGAAGTGGGCGAAGCCAGACCCGATAGCGACAGTGAAATCGTCACTATTCCTTGCCCCGCATGCCGTTTTAATAATAACTTTTGGGGAAAATTGGACCCGGCTGGATTTGTTCTTGAGCACTATGGCCGGCAGTGCCAGGGCTACAGTGAAGATGAACAGGGGCAGCGTCATATTTGCGGTTACCGGTTCCGCGCAAAATTTTGTGAACTGTGCGGCGCGGATAATGATATCGCTGCCAGGCGTTGTCGGGAGTGCGATCATGTGCTGGTGGATCCGGACAAAAAATTGCGCGAAGCGCTGCAGTTAAAAGATGCGCTTATTATGAAATGCGTCAGTCTGCGTCTGTTGGCGACCAAGAATAAATTTGCCAAGCCGCAGCTCAAGGTAACCTATATCGGTGAGCAGGGTGCGGAAATTCATGAATTCTGGCCACTTGCTACACCAAGCCATAAGAGAGATTTTCTACGCAAATTTATAGCGCCACATCTGCTTGACAGGCACCGTCCTTTTACCGAGACAGCGCCGACAAAAATTGTCAATAATGACCACCGTCTGCGCGCCCCCGATATTGTTATTGCCCGCAAAAATGGCCGTTTCTGGGTTGTTCGTGACAAGTTATTCGATCTTGAACATTATCCGGATAACAATCCGCTGTAAAATAAAAGCGTTAAAACGGGCTGTTTTGGTAAGCATAGCGCGCTAAGCAGCTCAATTAAGCAGTTCAATATAGCGCTCTGCTATTTTTTCCGGAATCTGTTTTTTCTCAATGGCCAGCAGTGCATTGCTAAGTCGCTCGCGCAAATGGCTGTCTGCGCTCTGTTTGGATATTGTGATATAGGAAAGTTTTCCGCTTACTTTAAAAGCGCATTTTATTAAGCCGAAGTGTTCCCGCCTGTTGAGCAGATCGCCCTGACGCTCGGGCATAATAAGCAGATCGCTGCGCCCGATCGCCACTTTTTTCATCGCGCTATTATAGCTTCGTGTTTTTGAACGTAGGATCCTGGCATCCTGATCGAAACGATCAAAATAAGTCGCCCCAATCAACACTTCAATACTTTTCCCGTAAAGCCCTTCATAGTTATCAATGCAATGCGTTGCGTTACGAACATAAAAGGCTTTGTTTTCCCGTGGCAGAGGCGTCTCCTCGATATAATACATAAAGCGTTCACGCTCCGGCGTTCTATTGGGTCCGAGCATAATATCAGCCTTGCCTGTCTGCATATAAAGCAGTGCACGTTTGAAGGGGACATTGGTAAACGTCAGCTCTATACCCGCTTCAAGGGCGGCCGCTTTTATAATATCAATATAGATACCGGAGAAATTACCGTTATCAATGATTCGATAAGGAGGCGCATGGTTGACCACCACCTGATAGGGGGTAGCACTGCAGTAACCCGCAACTAAGCAGCAGAGAGAGAGCCAGAATTTCACCATACGGATCCTTTGCGTTAATCATCGCTTAAGATAATAGGAATGGCTGCCATATTACTTGCAGTGGATCTCATTGGTCAATATCTCACTGTCAGGTTAATAAGGAGTTTGACTTGTGTCATGTAAATAGCGGCAGACACCCTGGCCGGCCAATCGGCCTGTGGCAAAACAGGCGGTCAGTAAATACCCCCCGGTTGGCGCTTCCCAGTCTAACATTTCCCCTGCGCAAAATACGCCGGGTAATGTATTTAACATCAAGTAGTTATCCACACTGCTTTCGCATACGCCTCCGGCGCTTGAAATTGCCTGGGCAATCGGTTTGGCCTGATTAAAGGTGACGGGCAGGGCTTTTATTGCGGCGGCGAGCTGCTGCGCGGTTTTCTCCTGAGGGCGAACGATGCACTCATATAAGAGGGCGGCTTTGACTCCGGTTAACCCCAGTGTGCGCTTTAAATATTTACTGAAAGAGTCTTTACCCTGTTTACTGTGCAATTTTTTTATTATCTGCGCGAGCGTCAGATCCGGCAGTAGATCAATAGTGAAGCTGGCCTGGCCGCTCTGATTGATAGCATCACGCAGATATTTAGAAAACGCATAAACCAGACTGCCTTCCATGCCGTCCTTGCTGAGAATACACTCACCTTTGCGCTGTATCTGTTGACCCTCAGTCGTGGTCACAGAAAAAGCAATATTTTTTAACGGGCTGCCGGCATATTTTATCTGCAGGTGTTCGCTCCAGTGGCAGTAAAATCCGCAATTGGCGCTCTGCAGTGGATGAACAAGCACATCAGCGGCGGATAATATCGCCTGCCATGCACCATCTGAGCCTAATTTGGGCCAGCTAGCGCCGCCCATGGCCAATACAAGCGCATCAGCCTGAACACTTATTTCACTGCCATTATGGGTAAACAGTAAGTGTTGTTTATCTAGTTTGAGGAGACGATGGTTCATATGAAATTCAACGCCACTTTCACGTAGCCGTTTTAACCAGCTGCGCAGTAACGGCGCTGCTTTCATATCCACAGGGAAGACACGTCCGGAACTGCCGACAAAGGTTTGAATGCCCAGTGCGTGGATCCAGCGGCGCAGTGCGTCGGCATCAAACTGACTTAGCGCGCTATGGAGCCAGGCGGCTTTTTCATAATAGCGCTGAATAAAATCGGGGTAGGGCTCAGAGTGGGTAATATTCATGCCGCCCACACCCGCTAGTAAAAATTTCCGGCAGGCGCTGGGTTTGGCATCGTACACTTTTACTTGGTGGCCTGCTGCGCGGATAACCTCGGCAGCCATTAATCCTGCAGGACCGGCTCCCACTACTATGACTGTTTTTTGTCTGTGCACCGACGCTACCTTAATAAAAAAATAAAATGATAAAGAAAAACAGCGCAGAGATACATCTTTTTTCGTAAAAAATAGGGCGTCAATAAAAAACAGCGCAGTGCCTTTAATTTACCGGCGCTGCGCTGTTTTCTATTAACCATTGCTCAGCTGTTTTTATAAGCGAAACTGGTTGGACAGATACTCATCATAAGTACCCTGAAAGTTAACTAATTTATTGTCTTTTATGTCAATAATGCGGGTCGCCAATGATGAGACAAACTCCCGGTCATGGCTGACAAAAATCAAGGTGCCTTGGTAAACTTTTAATGCATCGTTCAATGCATCAATCGCTTCGATATCCATATGGTTAGTCGGCTCATCCATCACCAGCACGTTAATATCCTGCATCATCAACTTACCAAATAAGAGGCGATTTTTTTCACCACCTGAGCAGTTGCGCGCTTTTTTATTAGCATCATCAGCGGTAAAGAGTAACCGCCCTAAAATACCACGGACCATAAGATCATCGTGTTTTGTAGTGCGCCACTGCGATATCCAATCAAAGATGTTGAGATCGTTATCAAAATCAGCTGTGCTGTCCTGCGGGCAATAACCGACAGAGGCATTTTCAGACCACTTAACGGTCCCCTCTTTGCATTGCAGTTGGTTCACTAAACAACGGAGCAGGGTGGTTTTACCGACACCATTTTCACCAATAACCGCTAATTTTGCGCCTGCTTCTAAAATCAGTTCACCCTTAGCAAAGAGCATCCCCTCTTCAAAACCGTGGCCGACATTTTCCAGAACCAGCGCCTGACGGTGCATTCTTTTACCTTCAGAAAAACTCAGTGAAGGGGTCATACGACTGGATGATTTCACTTCATCGAGTTTAATTTTATCCATTTTCTTAGCGCGTGAACTGGCCTGCTTTGCTTTTGATGCATTGGCACCAAAACGATTCACAAAATCCTGCAGCTCATTAATTTCAGCACTTTTCTTGGCGTTTTCTGATAATAACTGCTCACGGATTAAACCGGAAGCGGCCATGAAATACTCGTAATTACCCGGGTAAATACGCAGTTCGCCGTAATCGATATCCGCCATATGGGTACATACAGAATTTAGAAAATGGCGGTCATGGGAAATGATTATCATGGTGCATTTGCGTTTATTAAGCTCTTCAGATAGCCAGTTGATAGTATTAATATCGAGGTTGTTGGTTGGCTCATCAAGCAGCAGAAGGTCGGGATTGGAGAATAACGCCTGGGCAAGTAATACACGTAATTTCCAGCCGGGTGCAACTTGCTGCATCAGGCCAAAATGAAACTCTTCCTCAATACCCGCTGCTAACAATATTTCACCCGCACGGCTCTCGGCTGTATAGCCGTCCATTTCAGCAAATTCACATTCCAGATCGGCAACAGCCATACCATCAGCTTCACTCATTTCCGCCTGAGCATAAATGCGGTCACGCTCCTGTTTGACTTTCCATAATTTAACATCACCCATGATAACCACATCGATCACGCTGTATTGTTCAAAAGCAAACTGATCCTGGCTCAATGTGCCCATCTTAACGCCGGGATCAAGGGAGACATTACCTGAACTTGGCGCTTGGGCACCGCTGAGGATTTTCATAAAAGTAGATTTGCCACAGCCGTTTGCGCCGATCAAACCGTAGCGGTTGCCGTTGCCAAATTTAGCTGAAATGTTTTCAAACAAAGGCTCAGCGCCAAACTGCATAGTGATGTTCGCGGTAGATATCAAAGAAGTATTCCCAGGTGTTTACTAACAGGTTCATTATCTGGCCAAGAAAGCCAAAATAAGAGGTGCAATAGTATAAATAATAGGTCGCAGAGTATACAGAATCCCCCTGTGTGATGTCGAGCTATTAGCACAGCTTTAGCAAAAATAATGCGTGCCATGTTCAAATATTGAAGCGTGTTTATCAATTTCATATGAAAATAAAAAAATTGTGAAATATCACAATAACAAGGCGGGAAATCATTTGTAAAGCAGGTCAATCTGTTTCTTGGTATTTTTCGCTTTAAAATCAAAGGACACAAAACTCGCCTTCTTAGATAGCAATTAGATAAGGTGAAATAGTTATCACCGATAAATACAGAAATGCGCTTGCGTATGATCTGCTGACAGTGATTCATCAATCAATTTAACCCCTAATCAGCTCGATTTATGAGCATTAGCTCACAGTTAACTGAGTTATGGATTGAATGTGAGAATATTTGGCGTAGTTTCTTGTGGTGAGCGGCTGAAACGATTCAGTGACACGTTTCAGTATATTAACTTTATTCAACTAACTATCAAATTAGGAAATCGTATGAAACTTAAAACGCTATTTATTTCAACACTGCTTGGTTTAGGCTCTATGGCTGCAAATTCGGCTGAATTCATCTTAACAGATGCCGCTGCCGGTACTGATGTGGGCAACTGGAAGGTCAGCAGTAAAAGTTTAGGCTTTACTGACGGCAGTGCTTTTTCCGTGGAAAAGCGTCAGTTACATGGCGGCAAGCAGGCGGGCGTTGATATTATCGTTATTGATAATGGTCAGATGACGGTAACGCTTATTCCAACCAGAGGGATGGGTATTTTTGATGTTAAAATGGACGGCAAAAGAATTTTAGGTTGGGACTCTCCTGTTAAAGAGATAGTAAACCCTGCATTTATCGAGCTTGAAAGCCGTAACGGATTGGGCTGGTTAGACGGTTTTAATGAGATGATGGTACGTTGCGGCTATGAGTGGACAGGACATCCGGGTGTTGATGACAATGGTCAATTGCTCAGTCTGCATGGCCGGGTTCAGAATACGCCAGCCTCTACTGTTAAAGTAATTATTGATGATACACCGCCGCATAAAATCACCGTTCAGGGTGAAGTCAGTGAGCGTACGTTCAAGATGGCAGAATTGGTCACACTGACCGAGTTTGAAGTGGTTCCCGGAACAACGACCTTTGCTGTGCACGATAAGTTAACCAATAAAGCGGATTACGATAATGAATATCAAATCATTTATCACTCTAACTTCGGTACGCCTATTCTTGAAAAAGGCGCTAAATTTACCGCAGCAGCCAGTGAAGTTTCCCCCTTTAATGATTATGCCAAAAAAGGGTTAAAAGAATGGCAGGATTATCAAGGCCCAACTAAAGGCTATGATGAAATGGTCTTTAACTTTAAACCTCTTGCTGATGCGCAAGGTAACACCTTAGCTGTTCTTAATAATGCTGCGGGAAACCAAGGTGTGGCTGTTGGATATAATATCAAGCAGCTACCTGTGCTGACTATGTGGAAAAATACCGATACTAAGCAGCAAGGTTATGTAACAGGGATAGAGCCAGGCACAAGTTATGCCTACAACACTAAATTCCAACGTCCGCTTGGTCTTGTACCGACTATTAAAGCGGGTGAAACCAAAGCCTTTGATGTGACTTATACTATCCTGACCAGTAAAAGTGATGTGAAATCAGCGCTTGATAAAGTGGCTGCTATTCAAAAAGGCAAAGCGGTTAAGCAGGTAATGAAGCCTATCGTTGATTTAACTAAAGTTAAATAGAGTTTACTCACTCTATTTAAGCGCAATGCCAGCGTTCCCGGGCTGGCATTGCATTTTTCTCAGTGCACGAAAAAGTCATTAACAGCCCAATTAATCCCCCCTCCGTTTATTTTCCACATTTTGTTAGAGCCAGCTAAGGATCGGCCATTGGTAGCGTTGCGCCTGTTTTTTCAATTGCGCACAAGGATTAACCATAGTGGGGTTATCTACGTGCATGCACATGGGTAAATCGTTAATCGAGTCGGTATAAAAGTTGATTGGACTAAATGTATCAGGCTGCTTAGCCAGCCACTGTTTAAGGCGTTTTACCTTACCGCTGCGGTAAGTCGCTGTACCTGAAATCTGTGTGCTATAAGCGCCATCTTTAACGACTAAATCTATCCCCATGGCATCGCTAAAAGCGAGTTTTTTGGCCACTTTTTCAACGATAAAAGTGACTGTTGCGGAGATCATCAGAGTATCTATCTGCTGCGCCTGCAGGGAGGCTAACAGGCTTTTAGCCTGCGGATATAAACGCGGCAGTATCTGCTCCAGCACACATAACTCGGCTAAACGGTCGACCTCTGCACAGCTTAAATGGCTAATTGCCGCCATCGAAAAATTCAGGTAAGCCTGCATATCTAACTCACCCAAGGCATACAACGCCATTAAACGGCGGTCTTCCTGTAAAAAATTGGGGCAGGTGATGATCCCCTGCTGGACCAGAAATTCACTCCAAATCAGCGCGCTGTCACCGGCAATAAGCGTTTCATCTAAATCAAAAATTATCAGTGGCTTATTCATGGCTAACTTACCTGTTGCAGTTCGTTGAGATTAAAGAGTAACTCTAAGGCGCTGCCCGGTTGTAATAAACGTTCGGAAGAGCGGTTGAGCAGATCCACGGCAATATCGCAGCCTTTAGCCTGCACCTGGTAACGGATAATATTACCAAGCAGCTGATGGCTTTTAATAATCGCCGCAGTGGGGTTGGAGATATGCGCCGCATATTCCCGCCCGCGCTCGCGTACATAGATAGATTCGGGACGAATGGCTAATTTTCCCTGAATAGTTAAGCCTAACAGTTGTGAGGCTTGCGGGGCGCTGAGCAGGTTGTAGTTACCCATAAATCCGGCCACAAATTCATTCCCCGGCTGAGTATAAATATGCTCGGCGCTGCCTTGCTGCACGATTTTGCCTTTATTCATTAAAAATATTCGGTCAGAAAGGGTCATTGCTTCCTCCTGATCATGGGTCACAAACAGGGTGGTGAGATTAAGTTCTTTTTGAATCGATTTGATCTGCTGGCGTAAATTTTTACGAATCGGTGCATCCAAGGCTGACAGAGGCTCATCAAGTAAGAGTAATTGCGGTTTTACCACTAAGGCGCGCGCTAAAGCGACGCGCTGTTTTTGCCCGCCCGATAACTGCTGCGGGTAAGCGCGCTCTTTTCCACCCAGCTCCACTAATTCGATAATCTCAGCCACCTGACGTTGAATCTTGCTGCTCGGCAGTTTTTTCATTTTAAGGCCAAAGGCGATATTCTCCTGCACGGTCAGATTTGGAAATAAAGCGTAGGATTGAAATACCATCCCAATATCGCGTTGCTGCGGCTTAAGTGAGGTGATGTTTTTATTGTCCAGCCACACTTCGCCCGAGTCCAGAGGATATAAACCCGCCAGGCTGCGCAGCAGGGTCGATTTACCACAACCACTGGGCCCCAATAGGGTGATAAATTCACCTTGCTGGATGGTGAAGTTGATCTGTTCAAAAACAGTTTGCTCTCCAAAGCGTTTTAACAGCTGTTTAACGGTGACAAAACTCATGAGTTGATTCCTCGACTTAATCGGCTGGCAAGCCAGGTAAATAAAAAGATAAATGCAAAATAGCTGATAACTAATGCAGAGGTGAAGTGGCCGCTGGTTTGGCGCATATTGTAGAGATAAATTTGCAGCGTTTCGTAACGGGTGCCCACCAGCATATTGGCGAAAACAAATTCCCCCAATAAAAAAGAGAAGGATAGAAACAGCGCCGCGAGCAGCCCCTTTTTAAGATTGGGCAGCACTATCATAAAAAATGCCTGCGTGGTGGTTGCCCCTAACAGATGCGCGGAATCGATCAAATCATGCAGATTCAGTGCGCTGAAACTATTGGCAATGGCGCGATACATAAAGGGCACGGCGATAGTGAAATACGTGCCGATTAAAATCCAGGGGGTGCCCACTATTGGCAGGCTGCTGTCGGCATAGAGTTGTAATAACCCCACAGAGGAGACCACAGGCGGCACGGCAAAGGGCAGTAAAATCAGAAAATTAAAGACCTTTTGCAGCTTAGGGAAGTAATAAAAGAGCACAAACATAACCGGTAAAATAAGCACGGCGCAGAGCAGTAATGCGCTGCTGCTGATTAATAACGAGCGGCCAAATGCCTCAATAAAACGGACGTCCTGCCACAGTTGCAGGTACCATTTAAAGCTCAAGCCATCGGGTAAAATAGTCGCCCCCCAGGAGGAGGAGATAGAATAGAGAAAGGTCGCCAGAATAGGTAAAAACAGCAGGGTACAGACTCCGTAGACGACGCTTTGATGATAATAGTGGTCAGTTTTTGTCATGGTAGCTCCGGCGAATTAAGCGCTGATTAATGAAAGTGATCAATCCCAGAATGACCATCAGCAGCACAGAGATAGCCGCCGCTAAATTAGGCTCTAAAAAAATATCCCCCGAGACCAAGCTGGCGATGCGCACGGTCACGACATTGTAATTACCTGAGGTCAGGGCATAGACACTGGCATAGGCGCCGATGGCGTTGGCGATTAAAATAATAAAGGTACCTAAAAGTGCAGGGGACAAAACCGGCAGGGCAATTTTTGTCCAAAACTGCCATCTGTTTGCGCCCAGCAAATCACTGGCCGCCTGCCAGTCCTCATGCAGCGCATCAAAGGCGGGGTAGAGCAATAAGGTGGCAAGTGGTATTTGGAAATAGATATACAGGGCTAATAATCCCCATTGACCATAGAGGTTAAAATCATCAATCAGGCCGGCCTCTTTTAAGAGCAGAGTCAGGGCGCCGTTAAATCCGAGCAGAATAATAAAAGCAAAGGCTAACGGCACGCCGCTAAAATTGGCGGTCATATTGGTAAAAGCGACCACAGCATCACGCAGGGCTGAGTCCACTTTGCGCAGTGAAGCGACAAAAAAGAGGGCTAATACCAGGCTGACACTGCTGGAGGTAAACGCCAGCCATAAACTATTGCTAAAGCTCTGCAAAATAAAGGCAGAATTAAAGACAGTGTGATAATTTTCCAGGCTCGCCTGCTGCTCAACTACAAAGCTGTTAATAATTATCCAGATCATAGGGGCTATCTGAAATAGAAAAAACAGCAGTAAAAAAGGGAGCAATAGCCACAGGGGCTTAAAACGGCTCAGGGAGCCTGTGGTCAATTTAGCAAAGCGCGCTGTTTTTATCTGCGCCGTATCAGGTAATACTATGCTATTCATGGATTTTACCTTGTTTTAATAAAGCGGGATTATAGGCTTTTTGATGATCGTTTAATCCCAGTAACTGACAGAGCAGGCCGCAAATTTGTGTCTGTTTTACCCCTGTTATTTGCTGGCTAAACTGCTCGCCAAATAAAAACAGCGGCACCGCGCGCTCCTCGTTTAAGCTGCCACCATGGGTTTTATCGTTATTCATTCCATGGTCACTGGTGATCACCACGTGATAACCTTCCGCTAACCAGGTGGGTAAATGGTGCGATAAAATAGTGTCTGCCTGACGAGCTTTATTGCGGTACTCTGGCGAGTCCAGACCAAACTTGTGGCCCGCATCATCAATATTCATCGGATGGATAAGTAAAAAATCCGGTTGATAGGTTTGCCGTAAATGGTCCGCATCAGCAAATAAAATGGCGTCGGGATAATCATCTAAATGGTAAAAAATACCGTGTTGAATATTGCGGGATTTATCATTGCAGATGCGATCTGTCTGCAGATTAAACGGGCTGCTATTGTATAACTCGCTGACCCAGTGATAGGCCGCCGCTGCTGTGGTGAGTCCCGCCTGCGCTGCTAAGCTAAAGACACTGCTGTTAAATGATAAACGGCTTATCTGGTTATTGACTATGCCGCTCTTTACGGGCGTTTCGCCAGTTAACAGACATTCATATAACGGCCGTGATAATGAGGGTAATTCACTGCTGATTTGGTAACTGGTTGCTTGCTGGCTGTGCATAAATGCGCTCAGGTAACCCATACAATCCTGGGCTACCTGATAATTAAGGCCATCAAGAACAACAAATATCACTTTATTGCTCATGCTGCTGCCTCTTATTGGATATGGATAAGCACGTTTTCCTGCCACTGTCTTGGCAATTGACGCGCGGTTTTTTCCCAGTCACTAAAGTCAGTGATGGAAGAAACATTGCTGTACTGGTCATTGCTCAGCAGTTTCGCCTGCGTTGCGGCTGGCAGCGCCACATTAGAGCGGATAGGGCGGGCATAACCTTCAGCCAGATTGATTTGCCCCTGATCGCTGAAGATATATTCACGTGCAAGTTTTGCGGCATTGGGGTTTTTTGCATATTTATTGATAAGGGTGGTATAACCGGAAATAACCGAGCCATCTTGTGGAATGGTCACAGTAAAACGGGACCGATCAATTTTGTCGCGGTAGCTTAGTGCGTTGAAATCCCACATAATCGCTAAAGCTACTTCCCCTTTTTCAATATTGGCAATGCTCGGGTCATTCATGGATAACCGTCCCTGTTTGGCAAGTTCAGCAAAGAATTTCAATGCCGGCTCAATATTTTTCTCATCACCGCCATTGGCAAAGGCCGCTGCTAATACCGCATTATTTGCCTGTGAGGCAATACCCACATCCCCCACAGTCACTTTGTAGTCTCCGGCTAACAGGTCAGCCCAACTTTTCGGCGGATTTTTTACTAAGTTGTTGTTTGATAGAAAGGAGATAGTGCCGGTATAGGCTATCGCCCAGTGGCCCGCTTTATCTTTTGCCCAATCCGGAATTTCTGCCCATGTGGTCGGTTTATAAGCTTGTGTGACCCCCTGTTTTACAGCAACGCGGGCAAAAGCAAAGCCCACATCACCAATATCAGCCGTGGCATTTTTCTTCTCTGCAGCAAATTTAGCAATCTCCTGCGCTGAGCTCATATCGGTATCCTGATGCGTTAAACCGTACAGCCTGTTCATATCCGCCCAGGTATCTTTCCAGTTTGCCCAGCTATCCGGCATTCCGACACTGTACAGTTTCCCCTCTTTTTTTGCCTTATCAATCAGGGTGTTCATGTTATTTTCTGCATGTACGGCCGCGCTCACTAAACAGCTGGCTAAGGTCATGGTAAGTAGTTTTTTCATGGTATTTCCTCTGGTCTAGGTCAGTTAAGAGAGTTTCATCCTAACGGGGCAATGTGACACTTTAAAGAAGCTGGTATGACAGTTTTAGGTTGTTTGCTAAGATCCTGCACTGTCATATTTTTGTTACTCAAGCCTGTTATCTTTGCGCCTCTTAAAATATTGGACTAGGTCAGTGATGGAAAAAAACAAAACTACGCAGTTAAGCTCGATTAAAGAGAGCCTTATCGAACTCTTAAATAACAGGGATCTGCAGCCATCGCAGAAGCTGCCCTCAGAAAGAGCGCTGAGCCTGCTCTTTTCCACCACCCGCATCACCTTAAAAGAGGCGCTTTTAGCGTTAGAAATTGAAGGGATTATTTATCGGGAAGATCGCCGCGGCTGGTTTGTCTGCCCCGTGCGTTTAATTTATAACCCGTTATCACGCTGCCATTTTAATCAGCTGGTCAGTGATCAGCAGCGCAGTGGCAAAACGCAGCTGTTAGCGGTGCGCACACAGCCCGCCGATGCGCAGCAAAGCAAACTATTAGAGCTGGATAAAAACACGCAGCTGCACTGCATAGAGCGATTGCGTTATGTCGATAACCGCCCGGTTTTATATGTCCAGAACTGCCTGATTAGCGCGCTGTTCCCCGCTATTTTAGCGCAGGATTTAAGCCAGTCCTTAACTCTGCTATACCAGCAGGAGTACGGTTATCAGACCTCGCGCTCCCGTTTTGATGTGACTTTGTGCGGCGCCAGTAAAGAGGTGGCCAGTGCGCTGCATCTGGCGCCGGGTCAGCAGGTATTAAAAATAGGGCGGGTTAATTATCAGCAGCAGGGGATTATTATCGACTGCGAATTTGAATATTGGCGCCCCGATGCGGTGCTGATCGCCATTGACAGCCATGCGGGGTGATTAGCGTTTGAGATCTCTCGCCACCTCCCGTTTTTGCCCTTCTTCTTTGACTTTTTTTAAAATCACTTTTTGATATTAAGCGGCTGTGTTAATTTAACCGCCATTTACAGTGCAAGTCGCGTTTTTTTAGATTATTACTCAGTGAGTAACCCCGCGACTTATGCGCCATTCCTTAGCAGAATTATCATAAAGGCACCCCATGACCAACAAACTTACCCTGCAAACGCTCGAATCTTTTTTATGGGAAACCGCCGATATTCTGCGCGGTAATATGGATGCCTCTGAATTTAAAGATTATATCTTCGGCATGATGTTCCTGAAGCGTCTTTCTGATGCCTTTGAAGAGGAGCAGGAAAAGGTCGTTGCCTATTACCTTGAAAAAGGCAAAACGCAGGTGCAAGCGCTTGAGCTGGCGGCCGATCAGGATGAATATGACGATACCTTTTTTATTCCCGAAACTGCCCGCTGGTCGGCATTGAAAGATCTTAAACACAATATTGGTGAAACCCTCAATACCGCCACAGAAGCGATTGAAGCGTGCAATGCCAGTTTAGAAGGGGTGCTGATCACTATCGATTTTAATATCAAAAATAAACTCTCCGATAAAAAGCTGCGTGACTTGTTATCCCATTTCAGCCAGCACCGTCTGCGCAATACAGATTTTGAACGCCCAGATCTGCTCGGCACCGCTTATGAATACCTGATCAAGATGTTTGCCGACAGCGCTGGTAAAAAGGGCGGCGAGTTTTACACCCCCAGTGAAGTGGTGCAACTGTTAGTAGCGCTGCTTAAACCCCATGCGGGGATGCGAATTTACGACCCGACTTCTGGATCGGGTGGTATGTTAGTGCAGATGCGCAACCACTTAGCAACGCACGGTGAAAACGCCGCTAACTTGTCGTTATATGGCCAAGAGATGAATCTTAATACTTGGGCCATCTGTAAAATGAATATGTTTTTGCACGGCGTGCACAGTGCTGATATTCGCAAGGGCGATACGCTGCGCGATCCGAAACACACCATCGGTGGTGAGCTGATGACCTTTGATCGGGTTATCGCTAATCCGCCGTTTTCATTAAGCAAATGGGGCAAAGAGGAGTGCGATAACGACGGTTTTGGCCGTTTCCCCTATGGCACGCCCCCCAAAGACACCGGCGATCTGGCCTTTGTTCAGCACATGATTGCCAGCACCAATAGCGAGGGGATGGTCGGTGTAGTGATGCCGCACGGCGTACTGTTTCGCGGCGCCAGTGAAAAACTGATTCGTCAGGGAATATTACAGGATGACCTGTTAGAAGCGGTAGTGGGGCTGCCCGCCGGTCTTTTTTACGGCACAGGGATCCCTGCCTGTCTGCTGATTATCAATAAAAATAAAATCGCCGCGCGTAAAAACAAAGTGCTGTTTATTAACAGTGAGCTGGAATATCAGGAGGGTAAAAACCAGAATAAACTGCGTGAGCAGGATATAGCCAAAATTGTCGATACCTTTGACAGCCATAGTTTTTCAAGCGAAAGCGATATAAAACGCTACGCCAAGGTAGTGGAAATTAGCGAGATTGCCGAGAACGATTTTAACCTTAATATCCGCCGTTATGCCGACACCTCACCCCCAGCAGAAATTTTCGATGTGCGCGCCATTTTGCACGGCGGCATTCCGGTGCGCGAAGTAGAAGATGATTATATTCGTGAGGAGATCCTTGATGGTTTTGATATCAGTGTGGTGTTTGATAAAAAAAATGAAAGCTATTTTGAATTTAAGCCAAGCATAGAAAGCAAAGAGCAGATCCGTGAAGTGGTTGGCGACGCATCTGTCACTGTGATCACTCAACTGGAGCGCTGGTGGGATAAATACCAGCTCTCACTGCATCAGCTGGATGCGCAAGTCAGCGCAGCCGAGCAGGTGATGCAGGGTTATCTGCAGGAGCTGGGTTATGAGTGATTTGGTGCCAGAAGGTTGGAAAGCTTATGAATTAGGAAACCTTGCATCTAAAATTGAAGGCGGAGGTACTCCTCCCCGAAATGAGCGAACATATTGGGAAGGAAGTATTCCATGGGCAACGGTCAAAGATCTTAAAGGTGTTCGATTAAGTACTACGCAAGAATGCATATCACAGTTAGGTTTAGACAAAAGCCCGAGTAAACTTATCCCTGCGTACACATTGATTTTAGCCAGTCGTATGGCTGTAGGAAAAGCCGTTGTATTTGATAAAGATGTTGCTATAAACCAAGATCTTAAAGCGTTTTATCCAAAAGATAGTCTGAATTGGCAATATTTATTGCATTGGTATTTATCAAGGTCTGAGTATATCGAAGGAATGGGGACTGGAAGTACGGTAAAAGGGATTAGATTAGATGACCTTAATATTTTGCCGATAGACCTCCCCCCACTCCCAGAGCAACAAAAAATTGCGGCCATTCTCACCTCTGTGGATGAGGTGATTGAAAAAACCGCCGCGCAAATCGCCAAGCTTAAAGATCTCAAAACCGCCATGATGCAGGAGCTACTCACGCGCGGCGTCGGTGTCGATGGCAAACCCCACACAGAATTTAAAGACTCCCCAGTAGGCAGAATCCCCAAGGGGTGGGAGGTTTTGCAAATCTCATCCCTTTGTTCTCATATTGTCGATTGTGTAAACAAAACCGCGTCAGTAGTTGATTATCAAACACCATACAAAATGATTCGTACAACAAATGTTCGTCACGGAAGAGTTGATACTGAAAATGTACGCAATGTGACACAAGAGACCTATGAAGCTTGGACTCGTCGTTTATTACCTGAAAATGGCGATCTAATCTTCACCCGTGAAGCACCTGTTGGCGAATGTGGAATATTAAAAGATGCTCGGGGGGTATTCTTGGGGCAACGTACAATGATGTATCGTGCAGATGAAACTAAAACATCATCTAAATTTTTAATGTATTCACTAATGAGTGAATATGGAAAACAGCAATTGGAAGACTTTAGCGGTGGTAGTACCGTTCCTCACATGAGAGTTCCTGACTGCGGTAAAATCTTGATCAAAACACCTTTAAAAGAGGAGCAAGATGTAATTGTTAATTCCTTAAATAGCATTGATATATCAATAGAAATTAAAGAAGCAAAATTGCGTAAAATTACAAATACCAAAAAAGCCCTCATGCAGGATCTGCTCACAGGCAAAGTGCGCGTTAAGGTAGGCAATGCATGAGTTACACGCCCCCTTTTACTTTAAACAATAAAATCTTGTCGCTGGTGGCTGCAATCAGTGAACAGCTTGGGCGTTTATCGGCAACGGTCAATAGCAAGCAATCCCTGTTACTGCGCAAAATAAACCGCGTGCGCACGATTCAAGGGTCTTTAGCGATTGAAGGTAATCAACTGAGCGAAGATCAAATAACCGCCATTTTAGAAGGTAAACGGGTTATTGCCCCTGCGCGTGAAGTGCAAGAAGCGAGTAATGCATTACACGTTTATGAGCAGTTAGACACCTTGCAATTTGCTACGCAAAAAGACTTATTGCTCGCTCATAAAAAACTGATGCTGGGGTTAATCGATACGGCGGGGCAGTATCGTACAACCGGTGTCGGGGTGATAAAAAACAGTAAGGTTATCCACATGGCGCCACCTGCTGATTTAGTGTTAAGGCTAATGGGGGAGCTGTTTACTTGGTTGCGTTCATGTCGTGATGTTCACCCCCTAATCAAAAGCTGCGTGTTCCATTACGAGTTTGAATTTATTCATCCCTTTGTTGATGGTAACGGCAGAATGGGGCGTTTATGGCAAACGCTGATCCTTAAAGAATATCATGATGTATTTACCTATCTGCCCGTAGAAAGCTTGATTTCAATCCATCAAAAAGAATATTACCAAGCGATTGCAGCAAGCACTAAGGGCAGTGATAGCGCACCTTTTATCGAATTTATGTTAACCATGATAGACACAGCGTTACATCAGCTCTACCAAAAACAGCAGAGCGGTGAGCGACTTGTTGACAAGATAGCAGATAATGGCACCCCCCAAGTCACCCCCCAAGTCACCCCCCAAGTCAGTGAGCTGCTAAATGTCATGTTTTTAGAAAAAGAGCTGCATAAAACCAGCTCCTTTAAACGTGAAAAATTACAGGTGTTACTCGGGTTGAATGATAAAAAATCTTTTATCCAACGTTACCTTAAACCCGCATTAAACGCCGGATTGATTGAGATGACCATCCCGAATAAACCCACCAGCCGATTGCAACAATATCAATTAACGGCGTTAGGAAAACTAACTTATTCTGAGTAAGGCGAACCATGAATAACAACGAATTCGATAAAGTAGAAGCCCCTGCTATTGCGCAGTTGGTCAGCCTAGGTTGGCAGTATTTGCCGGGCAAACAGCTGGCGCCAGACTATGACTGTTTAGAGGGAAAACCTGAGCGGGGTTATCTGCGTGATGTGGTGTTAGTGAAACGCCTTGAAGCGGCGCTTAAACGTATTAATCCGTGGATCAGCGATGAAAACCTGCGCAAGGTATCCCGTGATATCACTCACCCTAACTTTGCGGCGTTAATGGAATATAACCATGCCTTTTATCAGACGCTGGTCAATTATCTTTCTGTCGAGCAAGATTTAGGCAAGGGGCGCAAAGGACAGACGGTTAAATTGATTGATTTCGAGCAGATGGACAATAACGAATTTATCTGCACTAATCAGTTTAAAGTCGAGGGGGTGAATCAGAAAATCATTCCCGATATCGTCTGTTTTGTAAATGGCTTACCGCTTGCGGTGATCGAATGTAAATCCCCCTATATCGCCAGCCCAATGTCTGAGGGCATTAATCAGCTGCGCCGTTATGCGAATCTGCGTCATAGCCAGGACAACGAAGGCTCGCAAAAGCTCTTCTGGTATAACCAGCTGATGGTTTCCACCTGCCGCGATCAGGCAAAAGTCGGCACGATAAGCTCGACTAGTCAGTATTACGGGGAGTGGAAAGATGCGTATCCCTTTACGGATAAACAGTTATCCAAGCAGGCGTTAGCCAATAATATTATCGACTTGCGCAAGCCGCTTGAGATTGAACGGCCTGATGCCTTGATTGAAGAGCCAGTGATAGAGCTTGATCAAGCCGCCGAGCCGCAAGCTCGCTATGAGGTGTTAACAGAGGTCACGGCGCAGCAGCGTTTGCTGGCGGGGATGTTTAACAAAAACAGCTTCCTGGATATTGTGCAAAACTTTATTCTTTTTGAAACGGATGATGGGCGAATGATTAAAAAAGTCGCACGTTATCAGCAATATCGCGCCGTCAATAAGGTGATTGAACGGCTCAAAACAGGCAAAGACAGAAAAGAAAAATCGGGTGTAGTTTGGCATACCCAAGGCAGTGGCAAATCCTTAACTATGGTGATGCTGGCGGTGAAGATGCGCCGCGACCCCGTGCTTAAACAATACAAACTGGTGTTTATCACCGACCGCACGCAATTAGATGAACAGCTGTCCAATACCTTTCGCGACGCGCAGGGGGAAACCGTTTATAACGCGGGATCAGTGGCGCAGCTGAAAGAACTGCTGAAAAAAGAGAGCTCTGATTTAGTGACCGCTATGGTGCAAAAGTTTGCCGATCTAGAGAAAGAGACTGAAAAAGAGCAGGCACAAGTAAGCGAAGGATTTAGTGACCTCAACCCCAGCGATAAAATCATTGTCTTAGCCGATGAAGCGCATCGCACGCAGTTTGGCGGCTTGGCGATGACCATTAATGCCGCCTTGCCCAATGCCCCAAAAATTGGTTTTACCGGCACGCCTCTGCTTAAAACCCAAAAAATGGGCGAGGCGTTCGGTGGCTATATCGACCAGTATAAAATCAATGAAGCGGTCGATGACGGCGCCACGGTTAGGCTGCTCTATGAAGGCCGTGAAGTGAAATCTGAAGTGGCGGGGGAGTCACTGGATAATCTTTTCGCTGAATATTTTGCCGATTACACAGAGGCCGAGCAGCGGGAAATTAAACAGAAATATGGCGTTGAAAAAGCGGTGCGTGAAGCGCCGGCGCGTATTCGCTGGATCTGTTTAGATCTTATCAAACATTATAACGATCATATCCGCCCCGATGGCTTTAAAGCGATGATCGTAGTGGGTAGCCGTCATGCGGCTGCGATTTTTAAAAAGACGCTCGATGAACTGGGCGCGCCGCCTTCGCAGGTGATTATTTCCGGTGATCATAATGATGAGAAATATATCGCCGTGCATACCGATAAAGTGCATCAGAAACAGGTGATTGCTAATTTTAAAAAGCCTTTTGGTATCGACAAGCAGGGTACAGAGGAGAAAAATAAAAAGTTTGATAACACCGCCTTTCTGATCGTTAAAGATATGCTCTTAACCGGATTTGATGCGCCCATTGCGCAGGTGATGTATATCGACCGCAAGCTGCAGGATCATACTTTGATGCAGGCGATTGCCCGGGTAAACCGTACCTATAAAAATAAAACTTGCGGCTATGTGGTCGATTATCATGGCTTGGCAACCTATTTAACGGAAGCATTAGCGCTGTTTAGCAGTGAAGATGTTGAAGGCACTTATCAGAGCCTCAAAGATGAAATTCCGAAACTCAAAGCCAAACAGACGCGTGCCATGTCGTTCTTTAAACATCTCTCTAGCCGCGATGTCGATGATTATGTTTTGGCGCTTAAAGATGAAACTACCCGCGCGCAGTTTGATCTGGCCTTTAAACAGTTTGCCAAGCAGCTAAATGTGATTCTTCCCGATGCGCAGGCCGCGCCGTTTATTGGCGATATGAAGTTATTGGGTAAAGTACACAATGCGGCGAAAACCAAGTATCGCGATCAAGGTCTGGATATGCGAGAGATTGGCGCAAAAGTGCGGCAGCTGGTCGATGAACATATTTTAAGCACTGGCGTTGATCCGAAAATTCCGCCTGTGGATCTGTTAGCTGCCAACTTTAAAGAGAGCATTCAAGCGGCTAAATCTAACGAGTCAAAAGCTTCGGAAATTGAGAGTGCGCTCAAGCATCATATCACCATCAAGTTGGATGAGGATCCGGAGTTTTATCGCTCACTGAGCCTGCGTCTGCGTGACATTATTGAGAAAACCCATGGACAATGGCAGCAGCAGTTAGCGCTGTTACTGGAGATGACCGATGAGATCTGCACCAGTCACCAGCAAGGGGCGCAAGATGTGGGGCTCTCTGAAACTGAGTTTGCTTTTTATAATATTCTTATGGCCGAAGTAACGAATGCCAGTGATGGCGATCTTATTGATGAAGTCACTTATGATGCGATCAAAACGACCACGCAGACCTTAGTGACTATGCTCGATGAAGCCACTGAAATTATCGATTTCTTTAATAAGCAAGATGAAATAAAACGGATGAAGAAAGAGATAAAACGCACCGTGCTGGATCAACCTTTTGCAGATAAGGCGTTGGTTACTGTCCTGCAGGAGCGCTTTATGGACTTGGCAAAAACCCACTTTTCTAATAAACGCATTGGTAGTTAACAACTATGGTCAAGGTCAAACAAGCGCCTGAGTTTATTGAAGGGCAATCTTATTTAGTGGAAGTCAAACGCAGCAGCCGCACTAAAACCGCTTCGTTAAAGGTCGAAGAGGGCGCGGTGATAATTGTCGTGCCCAAGGGGTTATCGAGCGCGCGCATTGAATGTATCGTTAACGATAAACATGACTGGATCATAGATAAAATCGCCAGGCAGCAATTAGCCACGCCTGCGAGCTGTAAGCGTTATCTGTCGGGGGAAGCATTTCCTTATCTGGGGCGAAATTACCGTTTAAAAGTGCTGACCGGTGATTATCAAGCGCTGAAATTAATCAATGGGCGATTGCAGTTAACCCTGCGTGAGTCAGCAATTCAAGATTATTTCACGCGCGGCGCGTTAATACGTTGGTACAAACGCAATGCCAAGGTTAAGTTTGCCGAAAAAGTGGCGCGTTATAGCAAAGTCGTCGGGGTTAGCGCGCGTTCAATCGGCATTAAAACATTTAAAAGCCGCTGGGGAAGTTGCAGCGCTGAAGGTGATATCGATTTCAACTGGGTGGTGGTGATGGCGCCGAACCGTATTGTTGACTACATAGTGGTACATGAACTTTGTCATCTGCTTCACCACGACCATTCCCGAAAATTTTGGGCTGAAGTTGAGCGGGTGATGCCCGATTATAGCGAGTGTAAAGCGTGGCTGAAACTTAATGGTCATACCCTGTTGGTGTGAACTGAGCAATTTATCCGTTTGGGAAATTGCGCAGCAGGGGCAGATGTTTAATGGAGTAACTAAATTTTGTTATCCGAGAGCAGTAACTTAGCGCCTAAGACAATCAGTACCATACCTGTTACCCCCTCCATCCAACTTATCATGGCACTATTTTTAAATAAATTTTTAGCGGAGTTAACGGCAAAGGCTAAGCCACATTGCCAGATCATGGCGATTAAAAAATGGATAGCGGCCATGGTTAAGGATTGCAAAACGGGGGAGTAATTCAGATCGATAAACTGCGGCAAAAACGCTAAATAAAAGATTGCCGTTTTCGGGTTGAGCACATTGGAGAGGAAACCTTCCCGGAGTGATCGACGCGCGCTGAATCGGCTCTGACTGGCCTCGTTTATCGCTAGGGTATTGTTGCCTTTGTAAATAGCGTAAAGCCCTGATAAACCTAGCCAGATTAGATAAGCGGCGCCAATCCATTTCACCCAGTGAAAAAGCGTGGCGGATTGTAACAAAATAGCTGAGATCCCCAGCGCAGAAAAAGTCGCATGTACAAACAACCCCGAACAGATCCCTAAGCTGGTTACACAGCCGTCGAGCTGTCCTGAGCGGCTGCTATTGCGGATAACCACGGCGGTATCCAGACCCGGTGTTAAGGTTAAAATGGTAATTGCCACCAGGAAGGCTTCAAAGTTTAAAATATGCATCATTATCACTCATTAGAAATAAGGTTATTTATAGCAAGAAAGCTCTTTATAGCAATAAGTTAGGCATTTATCCAAAGAATAGTGAAACAGACCATTGCCGGGCACATTATTAGCGGAGGATCATATCGCAATCAATGCGAGAATAGGGTAAATTGCGCACCATTCATATTAAAGAGGAATGCCAATGAACCCGATTATTCAAACCCTAAAAGATCACCATCTAAGCGAGCAGCAAATTACAGAGGTATTTCAAGCCTTAACGCAAAATCCGTTAGCTGCAATGACCATCATTCAAGGCTTAGGTATTCCTCAGGATAAACTGCAACTGTTGATGATGACGGTGATGAGCAATCCTGGTTTGATCAAAGAAGCTGTTGAAGAGCTAAACCTGGATTTTTCAAAAGTAGAAGCGGCAAAAGCTAAGTTAGAAGAGAGTAAATAACGCTAAAAATCCTCAACATTGGTTGAGGATTTTTTTTGATCTCTGGCTTGATTTTATAAAGTGCCAAATCCCTTCTTTTCCAGAAACGCTTTCATATGCGGCCGCGCGGGTGCACTCATCATATCGGCTATCTGTCTTGTCCATCTGTCGTGCCGGGAATTGTTGGAACGATTTTGGTAATAGTCACGACAAATTTCATTGTATTGCGCTAAGTAAGTGTTGTCATCATTGTAATAATTTTCCATCAGCGTGACTTCAACAGGCAGTCGAGGTTTCTGCTCAGGTTGTTCATCCGGGTATCCCAAGCACATGCCAAAGACAGGATAAACATGGTCGGGAATTTTCAACAGTTGGCATACTTGTTCCGGATTATTACGGATACCGCCGATAAAGACACCGCCAAGTCCCAGTGATTCAGCCGCAACCATTGCATTCTGCGCTGCAAGGGTGGCATCGACTGTGGCGATGATAAATTGCTCTGTATAGCCTGAAAGCATCTCTTTTTGTTCATACTGACAGACATCTTGAGATCTTTTGAGATCCGCGCAGAAGACAAGAAATACCGGGCTTTTTTCTACCCAGGTCTGCGACCCTGCCAGCACTGCAATCTCTTTTCTCATCTCATTGTTGGTGACATTAATAATGCTATAAGCTTGAATGTTATTTGAAGTGGCAGCTGAGCCTGCTGCTTGTATGATGGCATGCAGTTGTTCTTGAGCGATAGGCTTCGCTGTGAATTTTCGAATTGAGCGATGATTTGTGAGAAGGTCAATAACTTGATTCATATTCTTATTTCCTTTAATTAACGTCATTAAAAGTAGCTAGCCAGACCTTTTCTCTTTGCGGGCACATTAAAAGTCGCCAGCCCATCATCTATCAACTTCTAGTATGAGTGACGACGCTATTGCCTCGCTAAGCAGCTGTAGATACAGGCTCCTGAGATTCTTCATTGTTATTTTCGCTGACAATCTTATACCTATTTTCTTGAGAATCAACGAGTTGCTTAATTAGCTTCGGCAGTTCATTGCGGTAAAAGGTGCTGTTATAACCACTCGCAGCGACAGGTAATGAACGTACAAATAAGTTAACTTGCTCTTGCATAAGGTCGAAGTTAATACTATCGGGGCCACCAGTCGGTATCGCGCTGATAACGCTCTTCAGTAATTGTTCACAATAAGCCACGCTGTTAGGTGTAACTGGCTGAAAAACAAAGAAGTTATTGGCAATTTTATAGGCCACCTCATGCCCTGTTATGGTTAACATCTGCTCTTCAACCAGTCGTTTCAAAGCGGCCTTAAAATTATATTTCATTGTCGCTACACGTAAAACAATGGCTTTCTTCTTTTCCTCTATCGCTTTTCTTCTCTGCGCTTCT
>Ga0075011_10000237_pt1 | contig 28759 bp, 28 predicted proteins | sample TARM_MetaG_T_14_FD_72354 | JGI IMG/M metagenome (GOLD analysis project Ga0075011, IMG submission 72354) | Freshwater microbial communities from Pennsylvania, USA, analyzing microbe dynamics in response to fracking - TARM_MetaG_T_14 | ecosystem: Environmental > Aquatic > Freshwater > River...
AGTGATACTGTCATTAACTCTGCGCGTCCTTAGCTCAGCTGGATAGAGTACCTGGCTACGAACCAGGCGGTCGGAGGTTCGAATCCTCCAGGACGCGCCACTTATTCATAGGGTCATTGCACCTGATACTGTTAGCGATTATCGCTGATTAATATCAAAACTTTGCGCGCTCATAGCTCAGCTGGATAGAGTACCTGGCTACGAACCAGGCGGTCGGAGGTTCGAATCCTCCTGAGCGCGCCATTTATTAAGAAGCCTCGCATTGTGCGGGGCTTTTTTTATGTTGGTTTTTTGTTGCTATTTTGTTAAATTGAAAATGGCAACTATTTGTTTTATCTTGTTAATCTGCAATGTTTTAACTCCCTCTCAGTATCTGCATCATTTTTTGATTAACGTAGCCGTATTGGCTAGTTAAATGCCCTTCTTAATAGAGAAAATTCAGAGTTTTGTGATTTGTGTGAGTAATTGTTCGCCGATTTTGTGTGTTATCTACAAGAGTCCCTTAAACAAAATTGACAATTATTAACCAATCGAGATAATCCTAGTCCACTTGCCAAGATCGCATTTGTAAAAATGCGTAGCAATTGTTGTCAGGATGACACAGAAAGGAAGCAACATGACTACTATTGGAAGCCTATTAGTTGACGCAGCCACCCTTATGATTACGGGGATGGCTGTAGTCTTTATTTTTCTAACTATTCTCGTTTATCTCGTTCGGCTAATGTCAACCTTGGTACCGGAAGAAGTACCACAACCGATCGCAGCACCGATTCAACATCGAAAAGTTCAACCAACCCCTTCAGCTGTGAGCCCGCAAATTGTGGCGGCAATTTCTGCAGCAGTGCATCAGCACCGCGCATTAGCTAAATAGCATAGAAAGGATGAAAAGGAGTTTATGAGCATGTCTAAACCACTAGCTATTACGGATGTGGTCCTTCGTGATGCCCATCAGTCACTATTTGCCACGCGCATGCGTATCGAAGACATGCTGCCTATTGCAGCAGAGCTCGATAAGATCGGTTATTGGTCACTGGAAACTTGGGGAGGAGCAACGTTTGATGCTTGTATCCGTTTTCTCGGTGAAGATCCATGGGAGCGTTTACGTTCGCTTAAGCAAGCTATGCCCAATACCCCAATGCAAATGTTGCTACGCGGCCAGAATTTACTAGGCTATCGCCACTATGCTGACGATGTTGTTGAAAAGTTTGTCGAACGAGCTCACGCGAATGGTATGGATGTTTTCCGTATTTTTGATGCGATGAATGATGTTCGCAATTTTGAAAAAGCGGTTAAAGCGACAATTGATGTTGGCGCACACGCGCAGGGTACACTGTCTTACACCACTAGCCCTGTTCATAATTCAGATACTTGGGTTGATCTTGCCAAGCGGTTGGAAGATCTCGGCTGCCACTCTTTGTGTATTAAAGATATGTCTGGGTTGCTCAAGCCGTATGAAGCTGAAGATCTGATTACCCGTATTAAATCCTCTTGTGCCGTACCTTTAGCGCTACACAGCCATGCAACGACTGGTCTTTCAGCGGCAACAGCCGTTAAAGCTGTAGAAGCTGGTATCGATATTTTGGATACCGCTATCTCGTCAATGAGCCAAACTTACGGGCACACACCAACCGAAACAGTGGTCGCTATGCTTGAAGGAACCGTGCGTGATACGGGCCTGAGCCTGACACAGCTTGAACCGATTGCCACTTATTTTCGTGAAGTGCGTAAGAAATACGCAAAATGGGAAGGGCAGTTAAAAGGTGTCGATTCTCGTATTCTTATTGCGCAGGTTCCTGGTGGTATGTTGACTAATATGGAAGGTCAACTAAAAGAACAAGGAGCGGCCGATCGCCTTGATGAGGTTCTTGAAGAGATCCCTCGTGTGCGAAAAGATTTAGGTTTCATTCCCCTTGTGACTCCAACATCTCAAATCGTGGGAACACAAGCGGTGATCAACGTCCTTACTGGCGAGCGCTATAAGAGCATCACGAAAGAAACTGCAGGGGTATTAAAAGGTGAATACGGTGCAACGCCTGCGCCAGTGAATGCTGAGTTGCAAGCCAAGGTGTTGGGTAATCTTACGCCGATCACTTGCCGTCCAGCCGATTTGTTGGATGCAGAAATGGCCGTGTTGACCACTGAATTGCTTGAAAAGGCAAAAGCAGAGGGAATTTCATTAGCTACAGATACGGTGGATGATGTTCTGACTTACGCATTGTTCCCACAAGTCGGTTTGAAGTTCTTGAAAAATCGTCACAATCCGGATGCATTTGAGCCTGCGCCAACCTTGGAGTCAGCCAAACCTACACCTGCTACCGTTGTGACAAAAGGTGGTATTGAAACCTACAGTGTTAAAGTGGATGGGCAAATTTACACGGTTGAAGTGGGGCCTCAAGGCCAGCTTAGCTCGATTTCTGCCAGCCAGTCTCAAGCAGCACAGTCACCAAGCGTGCCAGCAAGTAACAATGCAGAAGCCGTTCCTTCACCACTCGCTGGCAACATTTTTAAAGTGAATGTTCAAGCTGGTTCTGAGGTGTTAGAAGGGGATGTGTTAGTGATTCTGGAAGCGATGAAGATGGAAACCGAGATCCGTGCGGCACGTGGCGGTATTGTTCAAGATCTTCATGTCAAAGAGGGTGATGCTGTGACTGTTGGTGCACCATTGCTGAGCTTAGCGTAAGGGAGAACCATGGACGGATTACTGACCTTATGGTCTGAAACAGGGATCGCTAATTTTCAGTTAGGCCAAATCTGCATGATTTTGGTCGGTTGTTTACTGCTGTTTTTGGCTATTCGCAAAGGCTTTGAGCCACTGCTGTTATTGCCGATCGGCTTTGGTGCGATTTTAGCGAATATTCCGAATGCGGGTTTTACCGAACCCGGCGGTCTGCTTTATTACGTTTATCATGTTGGTATTGAGACGGGCGTTTTTCCACTGCTGATTTTTATGGGCGTGGGCGCGATGACCGATTTCGGGGCGTTGATTGCAAACCCTAAAACGTTATGGTTAGGTGCGGCCGCTCAGTTTGGTATTTTCGCCACCCTGTTTGGTGCGATATTACTCAACTATGTACCGGGTATGGAATTTACCATGGCCGATGCTGCGTCCATCGCCATCATTGGTGGAGCCGATGGCCCAACCGCTATTTTCCTTGCCAGTAAATTATCGCCGGATTTATTAGGTGCAATCGCTGTGGCGGCTTATAGCTATATGGCATTAGTTCCTATCATTCAGCCACCGATTATGAAGGCACTTACAACACCTGAAGAGCGAAAAATCAAAATGGCTCAGCTACGCCACGTTGGGAAGACAGAAAAAATACTGTTTCCTTTGGCGGTGCTATTGATGACGATTCTATTTTTACCGTCAGCAACGCCATTAGTGGGTATGTTCTGTCTAGGTAATTTAATGCGTGAATCGGGTGTGGTTGAGCGTTTATCCAAGACAGCGCAAAATGAACTGATCAACATCGTTACTATCTTCTTAGGCTTAGGCGTTGGTTCTAAACTGCAGGCTGATAAGTTTTTGAATTTGGAAACATTAGGTATTTTGGCGCTCGGTGCTATTGCTTTCAGTATTGGTACGGCTGGTGGTGTGTTGATGGCGAAAGTGCTTAATAAATTCTCGAAAGACGATATTAACCCTCTTATTGGCGCTGCTGGTGTGTCTGCTGTACCGATGGCGGCGCGAGTAGTGAACAAAGTGGGGCTTGAAGCTAATCCACAGAACTTCTTATTGATGCACGCCATGGGGCCAAATGTAGCAGGTGTACTGGGCTCTGCTGTTGCAGCAGGCGTTTTGCTTGCTCTTGTTGGCTAAGCCTAGACGAGCCGATGGTTATTTTGCGAGCTAAAGATTAACTAGAAGCAATAAAATGGTATATATTCAAAGGGATGCTGAGGCATCCCTTTCTTTTTATCAATAGGGAAGTTTGACATGGATAATAAACAGATCGCAATTACTGAGTTTGGTGGACCAGAGGTGCTCGTTATTCAAACCAGTGACGTTCCTCAACCTAAAGCTGGCGAAGTGTTAGTGAAAGTGGCTTTTGCTGGTGTAAACCCTATTGATGTAAAAACTCGGGCGGGTCTGGGGTGGGCTGCAGCGCAAAACAAAGATAAGCTGCCATGGGTGCCAGGTTACGATATTTCTGGACAAGTTGTTGAGGTGGGGGAAGATAATCGCCGCTTTCAAATTGGAGATAATGTGGCGGGCTTTGTTGGGTTTCCGTTGCGTGGTGGCGGTTACAGCCAATACCTGTGTGTGGCAGAAAGCGAACTCAGCCTTGTTCCTGATGCTGTGACCTTAGAAGCAGCAGCAGTGCTGCCACTGGCAGGGCAAACGGCGGCGCAAGCCCTAAATAAAGCGCAAGTGAAAGAGGGGGATCGCGTATTGATCCTCGCGGGCGCTGGTGGTGTCGGGCACTTAGCGGTACAAATTGCTTTAGCAGCAAAAGCCGAAGTGTATACCACGTGCAGCGAACAAAATTTGGATTATTTAGCGACTCTTGGTGCTCATGCGATTAATTACAATTTTGCTCCTGCTTCACAGCGTTTAGAAGAAGTGGATGTGCTGATTGATTTAGTCGGGGGTGATGCGGCTCTCGACGCTTTGAAATGCTTGAAAGATCATGCGCGTGTCGTTACTGTTCCGACTCTAAGTGCTGAGCTTATTTGTGAAAAAGCAAAATTACTTGGTTTTGAAGCCACAGGCATGTTAGTTGATCCTAATCCTGAACAGCTTGATACCATGCTTTATATGGTCAGCGTTGGCTTATTGAAAACGGAAATTCAAGCTGTTTATCCGATGGCGGAAGTGGCTGCTGCTCATCAACAGATTGAAACAGGCCATACTCGAGGCAAAGTTCTTCTTGATATGAAATGTTAGACATTTTTAGCACCTATTTGGAACCGCTCTCGTATTGGTTTGCTGGCTCTGCGCTGTGGGTGCTTTTTTTTAGTGGTTTTCTCAGTGCTACCTTATTACCGGGAAGCTCAGAAGCGAGTTTGTTCGCCACATTAAGCCTGAATCAATTTCCCGTATTTTGGGTTATCGCCGTTGCAAGCGCTGGCAATACCCTCGGCGGTCTGACCAACTATTGGCTCGGTATCTGGTTGCCTAATCGAACTGAAAGCGAAAAGCACGGTCATAAAGCGTTAGCTTGGCTCAATAAATATGGTTATTGGGCTCTCTTATTTAGTTGGCTACCTGTGGTGGGTGATGTGCTTTGTTTGGCCGCAGGTTGGCTACGCATGAAATTTTTACCTACTTTTGTCATTATTTTGATCGGCAAAGCACTGCGTTACATCATGCTTGCCGCTGTATTCTATGGTTTTTTCTAAGGAGCTGTTATGAGAAAAATTTGGCTAGGTGCCCTTTCTCTTATTGCCATTTATGGCTGTTCATCAACGGTCGCACCTATCGCTTTTTTTTCATCATTACCGAAAGGGGTTACGCTGATTGAGCAAGTGGATGCTCAACCAGAAAAAGTGATGATCCCTTATGCAAAATATCAGCTCGATAATGGTCTTACTGTCGTGCTCTCACCGGATCACTCAGATCCTTTAGTGCATGTCGATGTCACTTATCATGTGGGTTCGGCACGTGAAGAGGTTGGAAAATCAGGGTTTGCTCATTTCTTTGAACACATGATGTTTCAAGGAACGGAGCACGTTGGCGATCAAGAACATTTTCGTTTGATCACCGAAGCGGGAGGAACCATGAATGGGAGTACCAACCGTGACCGTACTAATTATTACCAAACCGTGCCTTCAAATCAGCTAGAAAAAGTGTTGTGGCTCGAATCTGATCGGATGGGATTTTTACTCAACGCGGTTTCTCAACGTAAATTTGAGATCCAACGTGACACAGTAAAAAACGAACGCGCACAAAACTACGACAACCGCCCCTATGGCTTGATGTGGGAAAAAATGGCGGAGGCGATGTATGCCGAAGGACACCCTTATTCATGGCAAACCATTGGTTATGTAGAAGATCTTGACCGAGTGGACGTCAACGATCTTAAAGCGTTTTTCTTACGTTGGTATGGGCCGAATAATGCGGTGCTGACCATTGGTGGCGATATTGATGTTCAGCAAACACTTGAATGGGTTAATCAATATTTTGGCACCATACCGGCAGGCCCAGCCGTTGATAACGCACCTAAACAGCCGGCCCAGTTGGCGCAAGATCGTTTCATTACCTTGGAAGATCGCATTCAGCAACCCATGGTTGTGGTGGGCTGGCCGACAGAATATCGCGGTGCTCAAAGTCAAGCATCGCTAGATGCGCTTGCCAAAGTGCTAGGCAGCGGTACCAATAGTTATCTCTACCAAGCGTTGGTCAAAACTCAAAAAGCCGTCAATGCGGGTGCATTCCAAGATTGCGCCGAATTGGCTTGTACCTTCTATGTTTATGCCATGGCACCTTCTGGTGAAAAGGCTCAGCTTGCTCCTTTGTATCGAGAGTTAATGCAAACACTCAGTCAGTTTGAACAACAAGGGGTAGACCAGAGTCGACTTGATCAAATTACCGGTATGGCAGAAGCGAATGCGGTTTTTGCGCTGCAAAGCGTATCTGGAAAAGTGACGCAGCTTGCGTCCAACGAAACGTTTTATGGGCAGCCTGATCGCCTAGAGCAGCAATTAGCTCAGATTCATGCGGTCACCCCAGAGTCAATTCAACAGGCTTATCAGCGCTTCATTGCTCATCAACATAAGGTTACCTTAAGTGTTGTGCCTAAACATAAAGCCGAGCTTGCCGTTCAAAAAGCTAATTTCGTACCCCCTAAAAGAGTGCTGCCCGAGCATCAAACGATAACCGAAGATCAATTGGCTTATCGCCAGGTTGAAGATCCATTTGATCGCTCAATCATGCCTTCTGTGGCAAAAGGTGTGAAAGCACAAATGCCGACACTGTATGAACTCTATTTTGATAACGGTATTGAGTTATTAGCCACACAAACCAGCGAAACGCCGACCGTGCTAATTAATATCAATTTACCAGCAGGGGAGCGACATGCCGCGCGTGGCAAAGAAGGGTTAGCTAATTTAACCGCGGCGCTACTTGAAGAAGGCTCAACTCGACGCTCAGTAGAAGCGATTCAAGCTCAACTCGACACGTTAGGTTCGACTATCAGTGTTACTGCCAATGAGTATTCGACCAGTATTATGGTCTCTAGTTTGAAGAAGAATGTTGCAGCAACATTGGATGTGGTTGAAGAAGTTTTATTTCATCCTGCTTTCAAAGAGAGTGATTTTACACGGCTGAAGCAGCAGATGCTGGAAGGGTTGGTTTATCAGCATCAAACACCGGGATGGCTTGCTTCACAAGCTACTCGTCAAGTACTGTTTGGCAACTCTATTTTTGCGCGTTCAAGTGAAGGCACTGAGCAATCACTAAACGATTTAACATTAGAAGATGTAAAACGCTTTTATGCGAAACATTACACGCCACATGGTACGCAAATCGTTGTCGTTGGCGATATTTCCAAAAAAGAGGTCGCTAAACAGTTAACCTTTTTAGGGCAGTGGCGCGGTGAAGCTTCTCCTTTGTTACGTCCCCAAGTAGTGAACCCACTGACAGAGCGGAAGATATATCTGGTTGATAAGCCTGATGCGCCGCAGAGCATCGTCCGTTTTGTGCGAAAAGGGTTGCCTTTCGATGCCACTGGCGAGCTTTTTCTCAGCCAACTGGCTAACTTCAATTTAGCGGGTAACTTTAACAGCCGCATTAATCAGAATTTGCGTGAAGATAAAGGCTACACCTATGGCGCTGGGAGTTATTTCGCGAGCAATCGAGAAGTGGGCGCTATCGTTTTCAATGCTCAAGTGCGTGCTGATGCCACTGTAGCTTCAATCGTTGAAATAGAAAAAGAGATGGCAACATTCAGTCAAAGTGGCTTAACCGACCAAGAGCTAAAATTTATGCGCCTTGCTGTCGGCCAACAAGATGCACTGACGTATGAAACACCATCACAAAAAGCGCAGTTGCTTAGTAATATTTTGACCTATAGTTTGGATGAAGATTACCTACAGCAACGAAATGAACTGGTAGAAAACGTAAAAAAATCAATGCTCAATAAACTCGCCGCTAAATGGTTTGCACCACAAGAGTATCAAATTATCGTGGTGGGTGATGCGAAAACGTTGAAGCCACAACTTGAAAAATTAGATATTCCCGTAGAAGAGCTTGAAATCATCCGCTAGAGTACACATTTATAGGGGGCAGATTGTTTGCCTCCATTCTACTCTCTTGCTGAGTTAGAGCCGCTTTCATTCGGATCATTCACCTATAAGCGAATCATTATTTTGACTAATTTTGCCGCACGACTTGAACAAGTCACTAAAAAATCAGAAGTGTTTAAGCAGTTTGGCCGAGGCGTTGAGCGTGAAACGTTACGCTATACCCCAGAAGGCTCGTTAGCTCTGACTCCTCATCCAGAAGCACTCGGCAGCGCATTAACCAACCGTTGGATCACCACTGATTTTGCGGAGTCATTGCTTGAATTTATTACACCAGTCTCTCATGACGTGCCGACTTTACTCTCACAACTGGCGGATATTCACCATTTTGCTCAAACCAAATTGGGTGACGAAAAGATGTGGCCGCTTTCTATGCCTTGTTATGTTGGCAGCGAAGATGATATCGAACTGGCGCAATATGGTTCATCGAATACGGGTAAAATGAAAACCCTTTATCGAGAAGGCTTAAAGCGTCGTTACGGCAGCTTAATGCAGATCATTTCTGGCGTGCATTTCAATTTTTCATTTCCAGAATCATTTTGGGATGCCTTGCATGGCGAGCAAACTGAATCCCAGCGTACTGAGACAAAATCTGAAGCCTATTTTGGTGTGATTCGTAATTACTACCGTTTTGGCTGGCTTATTCCCTATTTCTTTGGCGCATCACCTGCGTTATGTTCATCGTTTGTGCGCGGACGTGAAAGCCATCTGCCATTTGAAAATATTGGTAAAACGCTTTATTTGCCTCATGCTACCTCGTTGCGCCTCAGTGATTTAGGTTATACCAATAGCGCGCAAAGTGGCTTGCAAATTGGTTTTAATAGCTTGGATCAATATCTAGAAGGGTTGAATCAGGCGATCCGCACTCCATCAAAAGAGTTTGCAGAACTAGGCGTGTATGTCGATGGTGAACATCGTCAGCTCAACAGCAATGTTTTGCAGATAGAAAACGAACTCTATGCACCGATCCGTCCTAAACGTGTGGCCAAAAATGACGAAAAGCCGTCACAAGCGTTAGAGAGAGGCGGAGTCGAATACATCGAAGTGCGTTCGTTAGACGTAAACCCGTTTAGCCCGATTGGTATTACTGAAGATCAAGTGCGTTTTCTCGATCTGTTCCTCACTTGGACAGCTCTTTCAGATTCAGATCCGATGGACAATTGTGAGCTGGCATGTTGGCGAGATAACTGGAACAAAGTGATTTTAGAAGGTCGTAAACCGGGTTTAGAGTTACAAATTGGCTGTCGCGGTGAGAAACTGACGCTGCAAGCGTGGGCGCATAATGTATTCGATGACTTACGCAAAATAGCGCAAGTAATGGATAGCGCTTGTGGTGGCAACGCATACCAAGCCGTATGCGAGAAACTAAGCTCGTGGATTGATAATCCAGAATTAACCTTTTCCGCTCAACTACTTGAACAGACTAAACAGTTTGGCGGGCTCGGTAAGGTAGGTTGTGCATTAGGAGCCGAATACCGACAAGCCAACCTGGCACATCACTATCAAACTTATTCTGAGTCTGTGATGGAAGAGGAAGTGCTGCGTTCTCGAGCCGCTCAGCAACAGATAGAACAACACGATACTCAAAGTTTTGAAGAATTTCTTGAAAGCTATTTTTCGTACCTAAAATGATCTCTCGATCATAATCTAACATTGATAGGCAGAGCATCGCTCTTTGCCAAATAAGGAGAAAGCAATGCCATTACTCGACAGTTTTACTGTAGATCACACTCGTATGCATGCGCCTGCGGTACGTGTGGCAAAAAATATGCAGACGCCTAAAGGGGATACAATCACCGTATTTGATCTCCGTTTTACTGCTCCAAACAAAGATATTCTTTCAGAAAAAGGGATCCACACTTTAGAACATTTATATGCTGGCTTTATGCGCGCGCACTTAAATGGTCATGATGTAGAAATCATCGACATCTCACCTATGGGCTGCCGCACAGGTTTTTACATGAGTTTGATTGGCGCGCCAACAGAAGCGCAAGTGGCGCAAGCGTGGTTAGCGGCGATGCATGATGTGCTAAAAGTAGAGAGCCAAGATCAGATCCCTGAACTAAACGAATACCAATGTGGTACAGCCTCAATGCACTCGTTAACAGAAGCTAAAGAGATTGCTCAAGCGATTATCACAGCAGGTATTGCGGTGAATAAAAATGATGAGCTTGCTTTACCTGAGTCGATGCTCAAAGAGCTGAAAGTGGATTAAAGATCGCCAGATCTGGCCCTTTAAAAACAAAAAGCTTGGCAGTGACCAAGCTTTTTTTCTTTCTTTTATGCAGTGACTGGCGATTAATGTTTTTTGGTTTTGCGTGGAAAGACTTTAACCTGCTTAATGCGGTTTTCTTCTACATCCACAATCTCCATCGCATGGCCAGAGACTTTGACACTTAAATGGCTACTTGGAATATCTTCAAGGTGCTCCAAAAGTAAACCGTTTAAGGTTCTTGGGCCCGTTGTTGGCAGTTTCCACTTCAGCCCTTTGTTAATGTCACGGATATTTGCGCTGCCATCAATCAAGAAGCTGCCATCACTTTGTGGGGTAATTTCATCGGCTAAGCTTGGTGCCATCGAGGTGGTGAATTCCCCCACAATCTCTTCGAGAATATCTTCAACAGTGATCAAGCCATTGATATCACCGTATTCATCAACGATCAGGCCAATCCGCTCTTTGTTGCGTTGGAATTTAAGTAATTGTACGTTGAGCGGTGTGCCTTCCGGGATGAAGTAGACTTCATCAGCGGCACGTAAAATCATCTCTTTATTGAACTCTTTTTTTTCCAACATCAAACGAGAAGCATCACGAAGGCGCAATATGCCCACCGCTTCATCAATTTTGTCTCGGTAAAGCACCACGCGTCCGTGTGGCGAGTGAGTTAACTGACGCACGATAGATTTCCAATCATCGTTAATATTGATACCAGTAATTTCGTTACGTGGGATCATGATGTCGTTCACCGTAACATGTTCGAGATCGAGAATGGAAAGCAGCATATCTTGGTGGCGACGAGGAATAAGACCACCCGCTTCGTTGACGACGGTTCTCAACTCTTCAGAGCTTAGATGATCCTCCGCCCCATGCTTGGCCTTAAGGCCTAGTAAGCGGATGAAACCATTGGTGATGAAGTTAATGAACATCACCAATGGTGACAATATCTTCATTAAGAAGGTCAGTAAGATGCTGCTGGCGTAAGAGACGCGTTCAGGGTAAAGCGCTGCTAATGTTTTTGGCGTCACTTCAGCAAAAACCAGAACGACCAACGTCAGCGCACCAGTGGCAATGGCCACTCCTAGATCCCCATAAAGGCGCATACCAATAATAGTGGCAATTGCAGAAGCTAAAATATTGACTAGGTTGTTACCAATGAGGATCAAACCAATGAGGCGATCTGGACGATCAAGCAGTTTTTCAACACGCTTTGCACCTTTGTGGCCGGTATTGGCCAAGTGCTTTAAGCGGTAGCGGTTCAAAGACATCATGCCGGTTTCTGAACCTGAAAAATAAGCCGAAATTACGATGAGACCCGCGAGTAGTGCAAACAATATACCCGTTGAAATGTCGTCCAAAACGTGGTTTTTCCTTATAAATAGTGTGATTAAGTAATGATCTAATTAAATGAATGTGTCAATACGCTATCAAACGTGTTGAGTTAGCTCAAAATGATTTCTTTTACAAAACGGCTACCAAAGTAGGCCAGTGTGAGTAAGGTTGCACCAGCGACAGCAAACCAAGTCACTTTTCTACCGCGCCAACCTTTTCGGTAATGTCCCCACAACAATACAGAATAGACAACCCAAGCAATGAAAGACAAAATGCCTTTATGCGCTTTGCCTTGAGCAAACATATCACCGACAAAATCAAAACCAGTAATCAAGGTACCAGTAAGTAATACGTTACCTATCAAGATGATTTTAAACAGTTGCCTTTCTACCATCAGTAGTGGTGGCAAATTGGGGTTGATGGTTAGCATCTTCTTTTTCTTTAGCTTGTAGTCCAGCCAAGCCAATTGCAAAGCGTAGAGTGCGCCAATCGAAAGGGTTGAATACGAAAATAGTGCTAGAGAAATATGCAACAACAGTGGCGGATTGTTTTCTAAGTGAGTCATGAACATGCTGGGAAGAAATGAGGCGGCGCTGACGTTGATCGCGGCGAAGCTATACACCACCGGCAACAGAAACCACAATCGCGTTTTTAACATCGCAATGCTCATCACCAGTGAGATGATAAAGCTTATCAATGATGCCACATTGAGCATACTGAGGTTTTGCCCATTAGCGTTGAAGATTAAATCACTCAGTAACCACGCATGAAAAGCCAGCGCCAGTGCTGAACTGAACAATACTGTCTGCGCACGAATCCCAGTTTGATTAACTAAGCCTGGAATAATGGTCGCTATGGATAAAAAATACAAAATAGTGGCGACTATTGCGATTAAGTTTTCCATACTTCTTACAAAATGGTGGCTGAATTGGCGAATTATACCTTGCATCACGATAATGAGCTACGTTGGATACCGATTGATTTGACATATACCCACCTTAGTTGAGGTCATGGTGCAAATAATTAACAGGGTGAAGGCTTTTATTCGATAAATCGCAGAGATAACTCTTTTTGCCCCCCCTGTTTTGGGGACCCAATGTTACGTTTACGGGTTTAAGTCGCTTATCGCGAAGCGTCAATGGGTATGACTATTAGATTGGCTAAGGTATACTGACCCCAATTAATCGCCGAACTAGCGAAGAGACAACGATGTTTGAAAATTTAACGGATCGACTATCCAAGACGCTGAAAAATATCAGCGGCAAAGGCCGTCTCACCGAAGACAATATTAAAGAAACCCTACGCGAAGTGCGCATGGCGCTGCTTGAAGCGGACGTTGCACTGCCTGTAGTGCGTGATTTTGTCGCGCGCGTTAAAGAGGGCGCAGTGGGTGTTGAGGTGTCTAAATCGCTGACACCGGGACAAGAGTTCATCAAGATTGTTCAAGCGCAGCTTGAAGCGGTAATGGGCGAATCCAACGAAGCGCTTAACCTTGCAGCCCAGCCGCCAGCAGTGATTTTAATGGCGGGTTTACAAGGGGCGGGTAAAACCACCAGTGTTGGTAAGCTTGCTAAGCTGCTTAAAGAACGTGATAAAAAGAAAGTACTGGTGGTTTCGGCTGACGTTTATCGCCCAGCAGCGATAAAACAGCTTGAAACGCTAGCTAACGATCTGGACGTTGAATTTTTTCCTTCTTCAGCCGACCAAAAACCGATTGATATCGCCAATGCGGCCATTGACCATGCGAAGAAGAAATTCTTCGATGTGCTGATTGTCGACACTGCAGGCCGTCTTGCTATTGATGAACTGATGATGGCAGAGATCCAAGATCTGCATGCGGCGATTAATCCGATTGAAACATTGTTCGTTGTGGATGCCATGACGGGGCAAGATGCCGCGAACACCGCAAAAGCCTTTGGTGATGCGCTGCCGTTAACAGGGGTTATCTTAACCAAAGTTGATGGTGATGCTCGAGGTGGTGCCGCACTTTCCGTTCGTCATATCACCGGTAAACCGATTAAATTCTTAGGGGTCGGTGAAAAAACTGACGCGCTCGAGCCTTTCCATCCTGATCGTATTGCATCACGCATATTGGGAATGGGCGATGTTCTCTCATTAATTGAAGATCTACAACGTAATGTTGATCACGAGCAAGCAGAACGCCTAGCTAAAAAATTCAAGGAAAAGAAAGGATTTGATTTAGAAGATTTCCGCGAACAGCTCGGGCAAATGCAGAATATGGGCGGCATGATGGGCATGCTCGATAAACTGCCTGGCATGGCAAACCTACCTGCCAACGTGAAAGATAAGGTCGATGATAAGATGTTCAAGCAGATGGAAGCGATCATCTGTTCGATGACCATGCACGAGCGTCAGCACCCAGATATGATAAAAGGTTCACGTAAAAAACGTATCGCGACGGGTTCTGGCACCCAAGTACAAGATGTTAACCGCTTACTGAAACAGTTCACCCAAATGCAGAAAATGATGAAAAAAATGCAGAAAGGTGGCATGAAAGGCATGATGCGTAATATGCAAGGCATGATGGGCGGAATGGGTGGCATGGGTGGCGGCGGTTTCTTTGGTCGTTAACCTAACTCATTGCAATGCTTAAAATTTACTAAAGCGTGATGCTCATCACTGCAAAAGCATAATGCTTCTGCTGGTGAAAAAATAGCTAAACCCCTTGCAAAGCCTCGGAATAAGAGTAAAATTCCGAGGCTTTATTTTGGCACGAGACCCCAGACTGTTTTTCGTAAATGGTTTTTGGGGTTAATTTTATTATTGAGAAAGCAAAGAGGACGACATGGTAACCATTCGTTTGGCACGTCACGGCGCTAAAAAGCGTCCATTTTATCAAATCGTAGTTGCGGATAGCCGTAACGCAGTAACTGGCCGTTTCATCGAGAAAGTAGGTTTCTTTAATCCTACGGCTACTGGCCAAGAAGAAGGCCTACGTGTTGATCTAGATCGCGTTAACCATTGGGTTGGTCAAGGCGCATCTCTATCTGATCGCGTAGCTAAGCTAGTAAAAGACGCTCAAAAAGCGGCTTAATTCTTACTTTTATAGAAGAACATTAGCTTATGTCGATGAAAGGTAAAGAAACAATGAGCAAAGAAAACGAAAAGATTGTTATGGGCAAGTTTGGTGCTACCTATGGCATTCGTGGCTGGCTCAAAGTTTTTTCCTACACAGACGAAGCTGAAAGTATTTTTGATTACAGCCCTTGGTTTATTAACCAAAAAGGCCAGTGGATCGAGTACAAAGTAGAGAGTTGGAAGCGCCATGGTAAGAGTATGGTGGTAAAACTTGAAGGTTTAGATGTTCGAGAAGACGCACATCTACTCACCAACTTTGAAATTGCTATTGATCCCGCATCATTACCAGAATTGTCAGCAGATGAATTCTACTGGCGTGAATTGTTCGGTATGCAAGTTATTACCACCAAGGGGTATAACCTTGGTGAGGTCACTGACCTATTAGAAACTGGCTCCAACGATGTTCTGGTTGTGAAAGCGAATTTGAAAGATGCTTTTGGCCAAAAGGAACGGTTGGTACCGTACCTTGAAGAGCAAGTGATCAAGAATGTTGATCGCGAAGCTCGACGGATCGAAGTTGACTGGGATCCGGCATTCTAACTCTAAAATTTCAGAGCGAGAGAACACATGTGGGTTGGCGTTATAAGCCTATTTCCTGAAATGTTCCGTTCTGTTACTGATTTTGGAGTAACAGGTCAAGCGGTTAAAAAAGGTTTGCTGTCTATTGAAGCTTGGAATCCTCGAGATTTCACTCATGACAAACATCGCACCGTCGATGACAGACCTTACGGTGGTGGTCCTGGAATGCTCATGATGGTTCAGCCTTTGCGCGATGCCATTCATGCAGCAAAACAAGCCGCACCGGGAAAGACGAAAGTCATTTACCTTTCTCCTCAAGGTCGAAAACTCGACCAAAAAGGAGTAGAAGAGCTGGCGACGAATGAGAACCTGGTTCTTATTTGCGGACGCTATGAAGGGGTAGATGAGCGTATCATCCAATCAGAAGTTGACGAAGAATGGTCGATTGGTGATTTTGTGATGACAGGCGGCGAACTGCCAGCCATGACGTTGATTGATTCTGTCTCTCGGTTTGTTCCGGGAGTATTAGGAGATTTCGCATCAGCAGAAGAGGATTCTTTTGCAAATGGCTTGCTAGATTGCCCGCACTATACGCGTCCTGAAGTGTTAGATGGAAAAGAAGTACCTGCGGTACTGAAATCCGGTAATCACGAGGATATTCGTCGCTGGCGGCTGAAACAGTCGTTGGGCCGAACTTGGCATAGAAGGCCAGAGCTCCTGGAAAACCTAGCTCTGACTGACGAACAGGAACTATTACTGGTTGAGTTCATTAAAGAAACTCAAATACATCAGTAACCTATTTAATTTAGTATCAGTTTATTCTAGGAATTTTTAAAATGAGTAACATCATCAAGGCTCTTGAAGAAGAGCAAATGAAACAAGGCCTACCTAAATTCGCACCAGGTGACACTGTTGTTGTTCAAGTTAAGGTAAAAGAAGGTGATCGTGAGCGTCTACAGGCTTTTGAAGGCGTTGTAATCGCAATCCGTAACCGTGGCCTACACTCTGCATTCACTGTTCGTAAGATCTCTAACGGTGAAGGTGTTGAGCGTACGTTCCAAACTCACTCTCCAGTGGTTGATAGCATTGAAGTTAAACGCCGCGGTGCAGTACGTCGTGCCAAACTGTACTACCTACGTGAGCGTTCTGGTAAGTCAGCTCGTATCAAAGAGAAACTTGCTAAGAAGTAATGCTATAAACTAGCGTTCTCATAGTAATAAACAGGGGTCGAGTAATCGACCCCTGTTTTTATATGTGTTTTATATGTGCGCTAATATTGATCTTCTGACCAACCATCACTGTCTGACATATCCGGTGCACCGGGAATACTTTTTTCCTCATCGGCCCACTCGCCAAAATCGATCATCTGACACTGTTTGGAACAAAAAGGACGATAAGGGCTCTGTTCTCCCCATTCGACATCGGCTTTGCACTGCGGGCATTTTACAATGGTAATTTTCTTTGACATAACGGACTTCAAGTAACGATGGATAGGCGTAAGTGTATTACCTAACGCAATGGAAAGTAAGAGTCAGTCGGGAATTGAAGCGGAATTGATTAACAGCAGACGGCGAGATCAAACTCGATATCGCGCCCTGTTGCTTGGCCTGATTGGAATTCGATAAACTTAATCGCGAAGCGATTTTTATGTCCTGAGATCATGGGGTATACCCCATACTCAAGTGGGATCGACAAGCGCAAGATATTGGCGTCTTCTGCATCGCTTTGATAAAAACCTAATCGTGCTAGGCGTGCTTTAAAATGGCCCGTTTCGCGGGTTAACTTCAACCAAAGTTGCAACGCATCTGATAACGGTCGCAGCGTTTCCATCCATTGGTGCGCATCTTGGGTCTTCTTTTCTATCGGAATGTGTAGCCAGTAGTGCAGGGCTGGCAGGTCAAAACAGCACGACCCGCCCGGTAAATTAAAACGTTGGCGAATCGTGCTTAAGAAACGATCTTCTTTGAGTGATTGACCAAAGCGTTCAGCGCTCATTAAATTACGATGGACCTCGTCGATCTCTTCAAGGAGCGATAGCAACATTTCTTGATCAACACCATCCACATTGAGCCAGCTACGGTAGTTCAAACGCTGTTTTTCAATATCTTTAGCCAACTCGCTTTTGAGTTGGATCTGTTCGAAGATTTCGAGTAAATCAAACAATGAACGAAAGAAGAGTTGGTGTTGAATACCGTCACGAAACTGAGCGGAATGCATCAACTGGTTAAGCAGCGCTTCGACTCTTAAATAGATACGAGTTTTTTCGTTCAGTGGGTGTTCAAACTTATGCGTGGTCATCTAGCTAGCCTTAGGTCCGGTCTGGGTTATTCTTACAGACTTAGGCTGCATATGGCTAGATACTTTTTGTGTAATTCTGTGATTTGAGGCAAAAGTTTTTGGTTTTCTGCGCTATTTTTAATCACATCGTCAGCGTATTGCAATCTTTGCTCACGGCTCGCTTGAGCGGCTAAGATCGAACGGACTTGTTGCTCTGATACCTTGTCTCTTGCCATAGTGCGAGCGATTTGGGTTTTTAGATCAACATCAACCACTAAGATGCGATCAACTAAGGTTTGTAGGTTATTTTCTATCAATAATGGCACAACCAATAAAGCATAAGGCGAGGTGGTTTTTGCTAAATCAGCAATCATTTTTGCACGGATCATTGGGTGAAGAAGCTGATTAAGCCAAGCCTTTTCGTGTTCATCAGCAAAGATCTTTTCTCTTAACGCGGTGCGATCCAATTGTCCATCGGGCTTTAATATGGTGAGGCCAAAGTGCGCGCAAATCGCCGTTAATCCTTCACTATCTGGTTCGACGACTTCTCGAGCGATGATGTCAGCATCCACGACATCAATCGAGAAATGCTGCTGAAATAAATGAGCAACGGTGCTTTTTCCGCTGGCAATCCCGCCGGTTAAACCCACCACTAACCCCATGACGATAACCCCATAATTGAACCTAAATACCAACTCATAATATCGTTACCCCACAGCAAGGTTAGCCAGCCAGCAATGGCGAGATAGGGGCCAAAAGGAAAGGCTTTGTCGATCCCTTTTTTTTGCAAGCGCAATTGAATTAGGCCAAAGACAATGCCAACCACAGATGACATGAGAATGATGATGGGCAGATATTGCCAGCCCAACCAAGCGCCGAGAGCAGCCAGCAGTTTGAAATCGCCATAACCCATTCCTTCTTTGCCTGTGACGAGTTTAAACAGCCAATAGACCGACCATAAGCTCAGATAGCCAGCAATGGCGCCGATCACCGCATCTTGCAAACTGACTGGGCTAATGTGCATCAATGATAAGCTGAGACCCGCCCACAGTAGTGGCAGTGTCAGCTTGTCGGGTAACAGCATGGTATCGAAATCGATAAACGTCGCCGCGATGAGCACAAAAGTGAAAAACAATAGCGCTAGTGAAAAATAACTAAAACCGAAGTGGCTAGCCACGACAAAGCTCATACTGGCGGTGAGCAGTTCAATCAAAGGATAGCGTGCACTGATCGGGCCTTGGCAACGGGAACATTTCCCTTTTAAAAAGAGCCAACTGAGTAGCGGAATATTGTCAATAATACGAATTGGCGTATCACAGTGTGGGCAGCTAGAACGAGGGACACTGAGCGTGAGTTGCCCTTCCGGTGGCGCAATGTGATATTCGGGAAAGCAGTCAGCGCACTCTTGTCGCCATTCTCGCTCCATGATTTTGGGTAGACGATAAATGACCACATTGAGAAAACTCCCCACGATTAAGCCAAACAACGCTGCAAAAAGTGGAAAGAGCCAAGGGTAATAAATAAAAACTTCCATGCACAGACTCGATAATTAAAAGATTAGCAGTGCTAATACTATCCTAATACACTCATTAAGTTAAAGATGGGCAAGTACATTGCCACCACCAAACCACCGACCACCGTACCCAAAAAGACAATGATCAATGGTTCGAGAATTTTACCTAAGTTATCGACGGTATTATCAACTTCAAATTCGTAAATGGTGGCGACTTTATTGAGCATGTCATCCAATCGGCCTGATTCTTCACCAATCATCACCATTTGCAGCACCATTTCAGGAAAGGCTTCGGTATTACGCATCGCAATATACATTGGCATACCGGCTGCCGTATCACGATAGACCTCATTAATCGCCGTCTCAAAATGGACATTGCCAGCGGTTTTAGCGGTGGTTTTTAAGCTGGCTAAAATCGGAATGCCTGCACTAAAACTGGTGGCGAGTGTGCGACTGAATTTAGCAATAGAGGCTTTGCCTATTACCCCGCCAAGAATGGGAAACTTTAATCCTAATCGGCTGGTTTTTAAGCGTATTAAAAAAGATTTTTGCCGTACTGCTTTCACGGCAATTGTGGTGAGGATTATGATGGTGAGTACCCACAAACTGTAACTTTGCACCCAATGAGAGAGTTTCAATACTTGCTGTGTAAACCAAGGTAATTCGGCTCCGAATCCTTTGAACATGCTTTCAAACTCAGGGATCACCATAGTAAGCATTAAGTAAGAAACACCTAACGCGACCAACACCACCATGGTTGGGTAGATGAGCGCTTTAATGACTTTAGCGCGCAGTTGTTCACTTTTTTCTCGATAAGTCGCTAGCCGCTCAAACACTTCAGCTAAGTTACCTGACTGTTCGCCTGTGTGAATGAGATCAACATACAAGGTATCGAAATGGGTGCTGGCGGTACGCATCGCTTTGGAAATTGGCGTTCCGGCTTCAACCCCTTTGGTGACTTGCGACAAAATGGATTTCATTTCGGCTTTGCGATGGTTATCTCCGACCAGTTTTAAGGCTTGCACGATCGGCACGCCCGTGGTCAGCATGGTCGCCAATTGGCGTGTCAGAATGGTGATGTCTCTGGCCTTCACGCGATGAGTCAAGCGGGTGATAAAAGAGACGCCCCCTTTTTTGATTTTTTTGATCTGAATGTGCTGCTCTTTAAGTTTATCACGCACTTCCAGTTCGGTTAAAGCGAGAGTTTGGCCAGATACTTTTTTGCCCGAACTATTGATGCCTTTCCAACGATAATTTTTGAGTTCTGATTTGATTTTTGTGTTCATACAATAGAGTCACTCAATGGCTAGCTAAGAGGGATCAAAGCGTTAGAAATAGAGCACGCGTTGCAGCTCTTTGAAGCTGGTGACGCCGTTTTTGAGCTTTTCAATGCCTGATTCTTGTAGTGTCTGCATTCCGTTGGCTTTCGCGATCTGCTCTATTTGATGAATGCTTGCTTTTTGCATAATCGCTTCAGCCAGCTGTGGGTTAAACGCCATCACTTCATAAATGCCGACTCGACCTGAATAGCCCCCTGTGCATTCGTTGCAACCATGCGGGTTTGCTTCATAAATGGTTTCTGTCGCTAGCAGCTGAAAATGTTGCTGCAACTGCATTGAGGGCACGACGGCAATTTTGCAGTGCCGACAAAGGCGACGAGCCAAACGCTGGGCAATAATTAAACTGAGTGAAGAGGCTAAGTTAAACGCTTCAATTCCCATATTACTCAAGCGAATTACCGTTTCGGCGGCGGAGTTAGTATGCAAGGTAGAAAGAACTAAATGCCCGGTTTGTGCCGCTTTCACGGCGATTTCGGCAGTTTCTAAATCGCGGATTTCGCCAACCATCACAATGTCGGGATCTTGCCGTAAGAAGGAGCGTAATGCTTGCGCAAAGCCAAAGCCAATTTTTGGCTGCACTTGAACTTGGTTGATGCCGGATAAGTTAATTTCAACCGGATCTTCAGCGGTGGAAATGTTCACTTCAGCAGTATTTAAAATGCGTAGCCCCGTATAGAGCGAGACGGTTTTTCCGCTGCCTGTCGGGCCCGTCATTAAAATCATCCCTTGTGGTTTTTTTAGCGCAGCTAAGTAGAGCTGTTTTTGCTGGTCGTTATAACCCAATTTGTCGATATCTAAGTTAGCGGCGCTGCTATCAAGTAGGCGCAGTACGATTTTTTCGCCCCATAAGGTGGGGAGGCTGGAAACGCGCATATCGATCGCGGTGTCTTGATTCAACCGCAGTTTAATTCGTCCATCTTGTGGTAAGCGCCGCTCGGCAATATCGAGTTTGGATAAAATCTTGAGCCGCGCGGCAAGCCGGCGACTTAAGTTGCTTGAGGGACGCTGCGTTTCCAGCAAAATACCATCACAGCGCAATCGTACTCGGTAAAGCGCTTCGTACGGTTCGAAATGGATATCGGATGCGCCTTTTCGCACCGCATCAAGCAAGATTTGGTTAATAAAACGGCTGACTGGGGCGTCATCTTGGCTGAGGTCTTCAATCGATTGAATCTCATCATCAGACAGCTTAACTAAGTTCGCCAGTTCATCTTGGCTAATCTCTTTCCCTGAAGAAGAGGATCCTTGAATTGTTCGGCCATACAAGCGCCGGATGGCTGCTTGCAGCGCTTTGTAGTCGGCTAAAACCAGTTCGACTTGTAAGCCTGTCGCAAAGCGAAAATCATCTTCCACTTGTAAATGGGTCGGGTCGGAAACCGCGATGGTCAGGGTTTGGCCATTATTGGCAATCGGCAGTGCTTGGTAACGGGTGATGAGATCACGCAAACCAAGCTGTTGGCAGAGCTGCGGGTAGTCGTAGCGGGTTAAGTCGGTGTCCGGTAGGCCAAAAAGGGTACTTAACTGCTCAGTCAGATCATGAGGATGGAAAAAATCCAAAGCGAGCAAAGCTTCTGGCACACTCGCACCAGACGCTTTGATATGTTCAATAACTGCGTGTTCTTGCGTCGGGCTCAATATCTGAGCCTGACGCAGAATCGCAGGGAGGTTGGTTAGCATTTATTAATCTTATGAGCAGCCATCAATTGCTGGCATACTACTTACACCACCAGAAGTCGCTTTACATGACCAACCTGTATTTGCATCTCGTGAAAATGTTAGGTATGCACCATTGATTGCACTTTTGGTTCCAAATAAGAATTTTATATTGTTGTCAATTGGGATGGATATGGTTCCTAAACTGTTTGAACCTGCTGATATTCCTAAGTCAGTAAGCGCAGTAGCAGTGGCCAAAATACCTTTGTCTTGATAGGTGATTTCGGCAGGAGTAATTAAGGCTTTCATTGTTGCTATTGCCGAAGCTACTTCACTTTTAGCTACATAGTTTTTATAAGCAGGAACGGCAATCGCAGAGAGTACGCCAATAATTGCCACCACAATCATCAATTCAATTAAGGTAAAACCACTTCGTTTCGTTTTCTTATTTGTGTTCATTATTTGATTTGCTCCGTTTGAACGCATAAGGATGGGCAGAGCATAAGAAGCTTGTGGGTTGGTGGGAATGAGATAAAGAGCAGTGCGCGAGCGATTTGGATTTTTTACCTGTTTAGTTGCATATATCAATCACTGAAATACGACTGACTTAAAAATGTCGTCTTGCTTTTGATACGCAAGCGATAAAAAAAGGAAGCTCGTCCGGCTTCCTTAACTACTTGAAATTTTTGATCTTTATTCCATTAATTGATGTAATTAATTACTGAAAGCGCATTGAGAGATCGAGTGCTTTAATGTGCTTAGTCAGCGCGCCGACTGAGATGTAATCGACACCGGTTCGCGCGTAATCGCCAATGGTTTCTAATGTGACGTTACCAGAATTTTCTAAAGCCGCGCGGCCTGCGTTAATTGCTACCGCTTCGCGCATCATCTCAATGCTAAAATTATCCAGCATAATGATGTCAGCGCCCGCTTGAATCGCCTCTTCTAACTCTTGCAAGCTTTCGGTTTCGACTTCGACGGGTTTACCGGGGTTGAGCTGTTTAGCGGTGCTGATGGCTTGGGTAATACCGCCACAAGCAATGATATGATTTTCTTTAATTAAATAAGCATCAAACACGCCAATACGATGGTTAAAGCCGCCGCCACACGCGACAGCATATTTCAGTGCGCTGCGCAGGCCAGGGATAGTTTTGCGTGTATCAAGTAGTCGGCATTCGGTGCCTTCTAGCTGTTTGGCATACTGAGCCGTAATGCTGGCGCAACCTGACAAGGTTTGAATGAAGTTCATCGCATTGCGTTCACCAGTCAGCAGCGCGCGAGCTGGACCTTCAAGAGTGCACAAAACTTGGTTTGGCTTAACTTGATCACCATCTTGGACATGCCAGTCAATTTTCACTTCACCACCAAGTTGTTTGAAGACTTCCTCTGCCCATGCTTGGCCACAAAATACGCCATGTTCACGGGTGATGAGAGTCGCAGTATTGCGCGCATCCGCTGGAATAAGGTTTGCGGTGATATCAGCAGTTGCATCCAAGCTGCCACCGAGATCTTCTCTGAGTGCATCGCTAACGGCACGAGTAATTTCCAATGGGAGTTGCTGTTTCAGATAATCAAGGCGTTGTTGGCTGTTGTGTGTATTTTTCATCGCAAATCTAATATGGTGTTGAACAGAGTGAGAATGATACGCTGAGTTTTACTCAAATTCAGCCATTAATCTCGCATTTCCTCTGGCTAAGGTTCATTTTTGTGTGAGTGTAAGGGGTCAACTGATGATCGATAAAAAGGGTTGGTATCAAAGCGCACGTCGAGTGCCATCGCCGTTTTATGATCAGCGAAGCGATGCGCAAGATATTTCATTGCTGGTGGTACATAATATCAGCTTGCCTCCGGGCCGGTTCGGCGGCCCATATATTGAGCAGTTTTTCACTGGCACGCTTGACCCGAATCAACACCCTTTTTTTCAAACCATCCACCAGATGCGCGTCTCGGCTCACTGCCTCATTCGGCGAGAGGGAGAAGTAGTGCAATTTGTGCCATTTAATGCCAGAGCTTGGCATGCTGGCCAGTCAAGCTTCGCTGGCCGTGCAAAATGTAATGATTATTCGATAGGGATTGAATTGGAAGGGAGCGATGAGACGGCTTATACACCTGCGCAATATCAAGCCTTAGCGACTTTGACGTGTGCATTGCAGCGGCGTTATCCGCTCATCACCAATCAACGCATCACCGGGCACCAATACATTGCGCCATTACGCAAAACTGACCCCGGTTTGGTATTTGATTGGCGGTGCTATCGAGCCTTGTTGGCAACAAATGACTAACAACAAATAGCGAACAACGAATTAAATCGAATCGTGATATTCCACTAAAATTTGCTCAACCCAGCATTGAATGCGTTCGTCGCTTTGCTCGTATTGCGAATCTTCATCGAGTGCCAGACCAACAAAGTGGCGGCCATCTTTCGTTAGGGCTTTTGACGCTTCAAAATGGTAGCCTTGGTTGGGCCAGTAGCCAATCAATTGAGCACCAATTTGTTTTAGCTCATCATGCAGCATCCCCATCGCATCGAGGTACCATTCGCCATAACCTTCTTGATCGCCTAAGCCGAATAATGCGACGTACTTGCCGTTTAGCGACACGCCACCGATTTGATCCCATATTGCGCTCCAATCTTCTTGGATTTCGCCAAAGTCCCAAGTTGAGATGCCCAGTATTAAAAGATCATAGTTGCTCATCAAAGAGAGTGGCGTTTCTTTCACATTGTGAATATCCACCAAATCCTCACCGATGAGCGCACGGATCTTCTCTGCTGCCATTTCGGTATAACAAGTTGTTGAGCCGTAAAAAAGACCGATCTTCATAATTTTGTGTTCGTTTTAAATCAAGAATAGTGAATTCTAACCATAAAATGACGCGCTTTGCAGCGATTATCCTGCCGATGATGTTTTTTTATGGTATTAAACCAGTGGCTCACATAACCTGAGCAACTCGATTTTCACCACAGAGGTTTGATGTGTCTGAATATATTTCTCCTGATCAAGGGGTTGTGGAACAGTTTTTAGATGCGATGTGGATGGAGCGTGGTTTAGCTGAAAACACGCTCTCATCGTATCGCAATGATCTGACGAAATTGTTGCAATGGATGCAGCACAATAATTATCGCCTCGATTTTATTAGTGTCACTGGTTTGCAGCAGTACCAAGCGTGGCTCGCGGATCAAGACTATAAGCAAACCTCGCGGGCGCGCATGTTGTCGGCGATTCGTCGTTTATTTCAATATCTGCACCGTGAGAAACTCCGCGGCGATGATCCGAGCGCGCTCTTAATTAGCCCTAAATTGCCACAGCGTCTGCCTAAAGATTTATCCGAGCAGCAAGTGGAAGATCTATTGAATGCTCCCGATACCAATAATCCTCTAGAATTACGTGACAGAGCGATGTTGGAACTCTTGTATGCAACAGGGCTACGGGTGACCGAATTGGTTTCACTGACCATGGAAAATATCAGTTTACGTCAAGGCGTAGTAAGAGTGATTGGTAAAGGTGGCAAAGAGCGTCTTGTACCGATGGGCGAAAATGCTGTTGATTGGATTGAAACTTTTCTTGAACAAGGGCGGTCTACTCTGCTGGGCGAACAAACGTCGGATGTGGTTTTCCCTAGCCGACGCGCAAGGCAGATGACTCGTCAAACCTTTTGGCACCGAATTAAACACTACGCAGTGATCGCACAAATCGATGTGGAAAAACTCTCTCCACACGTATTAAGGCATGCTTTTGCCACGCATCTACTCAATTACGGTGCCGATTTGCGTGTAGTGCAAATGCTGCTCGGTCATAGTGACTTATCGACCACGCAAATTTATACTCATGTTGCGACTGAGCGACTTAAACAATTACATAGCGAGCACCATCCAAGGGCTTGAAAAGGTGAATTTAATGAGCGTATTACGCCAACTGACTCTTCTTACATTGCCACTTTTTGCTGTGGCGTGTAACGCCGAAACCACAGAGCAAGTGACGTCAACGGCTGTGCAAGCGGCTGCGCTTGATAAAACGGTTTTTGAACAACGTTTTTCTAAACTCGGATTGGAAGTGCTGAGTGTTCAAGCCTCTGATATTCCTGGAGTGATTGAAGTGCAAACTTCCGGTGGCGTGCTGTTTTCTGCGCCTGACGCGAGCCATTTTATCGCCGGAACCTTGTATGAATTAGATAAGAATGGTGGTTATGTCGATGTGTTAGCCAAACGCCAAGCGCCGGTTAATGCGGCGAAGATCGCGCAGTTTGAATCGAGTATGATCGAATACAAAGCCGCTAACGAAAAATACGTGGTGACTGTTTTTACTGATATTACCTGTGGTTATTGCACTCGTTTGCATAGTCAAATGAAAGGGTATAACGACCTAGGGATCACCGTGCGCTACATGGCTTACCCGCGTCAAGGCGTTACGGGGCAGGTAGCTGATCAGATGGCCGCTATCTGGAATGCAGATGATAAAATGGCAGCGATGAATGAGGCAAAAACCAATCATCAATTGCCAGAAGCAGGGCAGAACATCCAACAAGCTAAGCAGTTGATTACCAAACACTATCAGCTCGGGCGTGAGTTAGGCATCAACGGCACGCCTGCGATTTTCCTACCGAATGGCGAAATGGTTGGCGGTTATTTACCACCAGAGCAATTGTTGCAACGCCTTCAGCAGATTCAATAACTTTAGGAGTCGGGCTTGAGTGTTCTTGAGCCCGCTGATTTATGATTGAAATAAAACAAAGACCAGCCCCCGATCTTTCGCAACTCCCTGACACGATTCCTACACTGCTTAAACGTATCTATATCAACCGTGGTATCACGAACCTTGAACAACTCGACAAGGCCGCGAAAGCACTGCATTCCTACCAACAATTAGGTGGTATAGAGCAAGCGGTACAACTACTTTTTCACGCCATTGAGCAGCAGCAGCGCATCATAGTCGTCGGGGATTTTGATGCTGATGGCGCAACCAGTTGCGCCTTATCTGTTTTGGCGTTGCGAATGTTGGGATCGCACAATGTGGACTATCTCGTGCCTAACCGTTTTGAAGATGGTTATGGCTTAAGCCCTGAAGTGGTCGATCAAGCGATAGAGCTTGGCGCGCAGATGATCATGACGGTCGATAACGGCGTCTCCTCTATCGACGGGGTGCGTTATGCCAAGCAGCAAGGGCTGACCGTCTTGGTGACCGATCACCATTTACCGGGACACGAGTTGCCAGAGGTTGATGCGATGGTGAATCCCAATTTGGCTAACTGCCCGTTTCCCTCGAAGGCATTAGCCGGCGTAGGGGTGGCTTTCTATTTGATGATGGCGCTGTGCGTGCATATGCGAAAAAACGGCTGGTTTACTCGACAAGGTATGAGTGAACCCAAGTTGATGGAGCTGATTGACTTAGTCGCACTGGGTACTGTCGCTGATGTTGTGCCGCTCGATGAAAACAACCGCATTTTAGTGCATCAAGGTTTGCAACGCATTCGCGCCGGGCATGCAAGGCCAGGTATTCAAGCTTTGATTGAGGTTGCTAAACGTGACGCGAGGCGTTTAGTTGCCTCGGATTTTGGCTTTGCGTTAGGGCCACGCATCAATGCGGCAGGACGCTTGGATGATATGTCATTTGGCGTTGAGCTGCTAATGTGCAATGACATTCACGCTGCGCGTCGAATGGCCAGTGAGCTGGATAGCCTTAACCAAACTCGTAAAGAGATTGAAGAGGGGATGAAGCAAGAAGCGCTGGCTTTTTGTGAGCGCTTACAACTGAGTGAAAATAGCGAATTGCCGCACGGTTTAGTGCTGTTTCAGCGCGATTGGCACCAAGGTGTGATTGGTATTTTAGCCTCACGTATTAAAGATAAATACCATCGCCCTGTGATTGCGTTTGCCGATGGTGGCGATGGCAGTATCAAAGGGTCATGCCGCTCTGTTGCTGGGTTACACATGCGCGATGTGCTGGATCGCATTGATACACAAAACCCCGGTTTAATCGTCAAATTTGGTGGTCACGCGATGGCGGCAGGTTTAACTATTGCCGAAAAAGAGTTTGAGCGTTTTGCTGAGCTGTTTGATCAAGCCGTACGTCGCGAGTTAGATGAAAGCGCGCTAAAGGGCGTGATTTTATCCGACGGAGAGTTAACACCTGAAGAGTTCTCGATGCACACCGCTGAAACCTTGCGTTCCGGTGGCCCGTGGGGGCAGGCGTTTCCTGAACCTCTTTTTGATGGTGAGTTTAAACTACTGCACCAAAAACTGGTGGGGGAAAAGCATTTGAAGCTGATGCTTGAACCGCTGTTCAAAGGCCACCCAACCAACATTATGATCGATGGTATTGCTTTTAATGTCGATTTAAGACGCTGGCCAGATGCGTCGGTGAAAACGGTGCGTCTTGCATATAAGCTTGATATTAATGAGTTTCGCGGCAATCAGTCACTGCAATTGATGATTGATCACCTCGAAGCGAAGTAACGGCTTGATATTTCTTTTCTTTCGATGCGTGACATAACCTTCCCTCCCTTAGAAAGGGGAGATCTCAACGAATGTTTGCTCTTACATTCCCTCCCCTTCAAGGGGAGGGCTAGGGT
>Ga0075011_10000239_pt1 | contig 28612 bp, 24 predicted proteins | sample TARM_MetaG_T_14_FD_72354 | JGI IMG/M metagenome (GOLD analysis project Ga0075011, IMG submission 72354) | Freshwater microbial communities from Pennsylvania, USA, analyzing microbe dynamics in response to fracking - TARM_MetaG_T_14 | ecosystem: Environmental > Aquatic > Freshwater > River...
GACCTGTTGCGCACCGTGCTGACCGAAGCGGCCATGGCGCCGTCCAGCTTCAACCTCCAGCCGTGGAAGGTGAAAATTCTCCGCGACCCGGAACGCAAAGCCGCCCTGCGGGCCGTGGCCTTTGACCAGCCCAAGATCACCGACGCCCCGGTGGTGCTCATCGTCCTGGGCGATTGCGACGGCTGGAAAGAAGGCACGCCGAACTTCGAAGGCCATTTCAAACACAATATGAAGCCGGAGCAACGCGAGTATCTGGTCAACTCCACCAAGCTCCTGTACGGCGGCACCCCGGCCGCCTCCCTGGCCTTTGCAGCCAAGAACGCGGGCCTGTTCGCCATGTCCTTCATGTTCGCCGCCTGTGCCCATGGCCTGGATACCCACCCCATGGACGGGTTCGACCGCGAGGCCGTGCGCAAGGAATTCGACATCCCGGACAACTACTGGATTCCCATGCTGATCGCCGTGGGCCACCGCGTCCCGGACCTCCAGGTCCACCCCAAAGCCTGGCGCCAACCTCTTGATGACATGATTTTGAAGTAGGACGGCTTCCGATAGCGGCAAAAGAGCCGCTGTCGGGTGCTATTGTGCACCCGAGTCGCTCCAGAAGATGATAGGATAAAAGTCCCCGGCCCATGCGTGAGTCGGGGACTTTTTTATGAGCCTCGCACCGCGAAGCAGCGATAAAAAGTTGAGGGAGGGAGGTTGGACGGGGACCCGAAGGCCCCCTTTCCTATTGTGGGAATGGAGTGTGACGGGAATTATTTACGCACGGCGTAGGCCGAGGTCTTGCGGACCAGAGCGACTAGAGCCAGGACGCCCAAGATCATGACCAGGATCAGGTGCGCCCACTCGATAGTCAGGATGTAGACCGGGTCCAGAGTCACGCCGGGCAGGTTACGGTAAACGCGCAGCAGACCGGACAGCACCAGACCGCCGACAACCGTGACGCGGGCCAGACCCAAACCGGTCAGAGCGAGTTCGTTCTTCCAGGACCTGAGCCAGTTGGCCGCAACCAGGGCTACCAGGAAGAGGAGAGCTGCGCCCAGGATGTAGTGAATTTTGTGAACCAGGAAGAAATCGCCTGTCCAGGCCATGCCCGGCACGGTGGTCAGGGCATAGCGTTTCGCGAGCGGCATCTGCATGAACCCGGTAAAGGTCAGGGTGGCCACAAGGAGGATGAACAGCCGGGAAATCCAGGCGGGATACGGTCTAGTCTTCATTGCCGCCCTCCCCTTTGTTCAGCAGTTTGGAACCCAGACCGAGCACGCCCGCCGCGATGCCCGCCACCGGGGCGACGAACGCGGCCGCGGCCAGGTTCGTCTCGTCGGCCATGACGTCCTTGACCGGGCCCATGTGCGGCTTGCCGGGCCCGAGTGGACTGCGTTTCTTCTTGCCCTTGCCCGATTTTTTTACGCCCGGGCCGGAATCCTTGTCGATGACTTGAGTGATCAGCTCGAACGGGACCGGGGAAACGTACAGGGTGTTGGTCCCGCCGTTCTCCTCCAGGCCGTAGATGAACCCGTTCATCTCCTTGGCCAGCTCTTTGGCGCGGGCCACGATTTCATGGCGCGGACCGATGGTCTGGACGTCCTCCGGGCAGACCTCGATACAGACGGGCAGCTCGCCCTGGTCCAGGAGTTGATAACAGCGATCGCATTTGTACATGACCCCGTTGCCCGCCAGGCGCGGCATGAGATGGCGGTACAACCCCACTCCGGACTGGCGCTGGGGAATGTGCCAGGGGCACACGGCCCGACACTTGGCCCCGCCCATGCACAGGTTCGGGCTGATCCGGGTCAATCCGTTGACCTGCTTGTTTGCCGCGCCGAAGGGACACATGTTGGCGCAAGGCGGATTCTGGCAGTGCATGCATCGCCGGGGTATGTTGATGTCATAGGATTCGCCCTGGTACTCGACCTCTGCGTTCTGCAAAAAAAGCCAGTTGTAGGGCGTCAACCGGTCATCCACCTCGCGCATGTCGGACCAGTCCTCGGGCTTGGCCCGGCGGGACGGGAGCATGTCCGGGAAAGGCTTGACCGGCTCCGGAAACTTGGCGCCGTTGGATGCGCGGCAGGCCTCTACGCAAGCGCCGCAGCCGACACACTTGGACAGGTCGAGCAGGGTGGCCAGCTCGCCCTCCGACGGCGCGGGCACCCGATCTTGCGCAGCCAATGCGGGCGCGGCCGGGATCAGAGCCCCGGCGGAGCCAACGCCCAGAGTCTTGAGGAACCCGCGTCGGCTGATGGCTCCAGCCCGATACTTCTTCTGTGACATGTCGCTTTGCAACCTCGCCTTGTTATGTTTGCGGACCGGACATCCACCTGATGTGCATATGTAATATACCCTATAGGGGTATATTACATTAAGTCAACCCCACGGTCCCGGCTCACCCAAAATCCGGAAAAAGAGGTTCGCAACGACCTTAAAGACATCTCAGTTTTTAATTTAACACACTGAAAATACATGAATTATATTCAAAACCTCTAACACGGGGTTTGACACGGCACCCATTTTCATAATAAGTGGTTGATTCGGATTGTAAGTCCATTCTAGATCGGAAGCTTCCATCCCAAGGTACGGCCTGAAACCTGAAGGCCGACCGGAACCAGGCCAGACGACCGAATTTCCTTCGAAACCCGACAACGGTTTGGAGGCTTGACGTATGATTTTCAGAGGTAACGATATGCTAAAAGACGACAAATGCGCCTGCGGCAAGACCGCTAAACTCATCATCGACGATAAGACCTTCGAACTGCCCGTGATCGTGGGCACCGAAAACGAACATGCCCTCGACATCACCCGGCTGCGAAACGAGACCGGGTACATTACCTACGATCCAGGCTACGCCAACACCGGTTCCTGCAAGAGCGACGTGACCTTTGTGGACGGCGAAAACGGTATCCTGCGCTATCGCGGCTATCCCATCGAGGAACTGGCCGAACACGGCACCTTCATCGAGACCGCCTACCTGCTCATCTTCGGCGACCTGCCCACGCGCGGCCAGCGCCAGAAATTCCGCGACCTGTTGAGCGAGCAGGAGCTGCTGCACGAGGGGCTCAGGCACCATTTCGAAGGGTTTCCGTCCGCCGGGCACCCCATGGCCATCCTGTCCGCCGTGATCAATGCGCTGGGCTGTTACCACCCGGATCTGCTGGAGATCGACTCCAAGGCGGACTTCCTGCGGGCCGCGGCCAAGATCATCTCCAAGGTGCGCACCATCGCGGCCTGGTCCTACCGTAAGGCCCAGGGGCTGCCGTTCATGTACCCGGATCCGAAGTTATCCTACTGCCGGAACTTCCTGCACATGATGCACTCCATCCCGCACCGCCATTTCGAGCCCACGGACGCCCAGGTCCGGGCCCTGACCCTGTTTTTCCTGCTCCACGCCGACCATGAACAAAACTGCTCCTGCTCCACCGTGCGCATGGTGCAGTCTACCGAGGCCAACCTGTTCGCCTCGGTCTCGGCCGGCATCTGCGCCCTGTGGGGGCGGCTGCACGGCGGTGCCAACGCGGGTGTCATCAACATGCTTGAGCAAATCCATGAGGGTGGCACGTCCATCCAAGAATATCTGGAAAAGGTCAAAAACAAGGAATGCAAGCTCATGGGCTTCGGCCACCGCATTTACAAGTCCTTCGACCCAAGGGCCAAGATTCTGCGCAAGGCCGCCCACGACATGCTCGAATCCACGGGCAACGACGACCCGCTGCTGGACATCGCCCTGGAAATGGCCGACGCGGCCATGAGCGATGACTACTTCATCGAACGCAGACTCTACCCCAACGTGGACTTCTACTCGGGCATCATCCTGCGCGCCCTGAACATCCCGGTGAACATGTTCACGGTGATGTTTGCCATCGGCCGCATGCCCGGCTGGATCGCCCACTGGTACGAGGCCTATGCGGACGGCTCCACCAAGATCCACCGCCCGCGCCAGGTCTACACCGGCCGCGAGCCCAGGATCTACGTGCCCCTGGATTCCAGGATATAACGAGACAATCGATCCGGACACCCCCGGCGGTTAAAGCGGGGGGTGTCTGTTTACCACTGCCCATACCCCTCTAAAGGCTCCCATGCGACCAAGTACAACTTCCGGCGTCTTCAGTTGGAACGAACTGATAACCACCGACCTTGATTCGGCACGGAATTTTTACGGCGGGTTGCTCGATTGGACTTTCGTGGAGTCCTCCACCATCCATGGAAACACCTACCTGGTGGCCCTCAAGGGGGAAACCATGGTCGGTGGAATGATGCTCAAGGACGGCAACGTCGCCGAAAATGTTACGCCGTGCTGGGACCCGTACATCACGGTTGACGACGTCGAGGCGTCCGCCCGAAAGGCCGCCGCCCTCGGCGGCGAAGTGCTGGTGCCCCCCACCGACATCCCCAACGTGGGCCGGTTCTGCGTCATCCGTGACCCGCAGGGAGTAAGCCTGAATCTCATCACCTACGCGCAGGTCGCCGGTGATTAAGAAAGCCCCACCGGCTCTAAGGCCCGGCACCAGAAAAATGGCCACCCCTCCGGCTATCCTGAAAATAGCCTGCGTTTCCTCGAACTCGCCCAAGGCGGTGCAGGGGAGCGAACAACTGGCCGAACGCTACGACCTGGTCCCGGCGGACAAGGCCGATGTGCTGGTAGCCCTGGGCGGCGACGGATTCATGCTCCAGACCGTGCACGACTATCGGGATTCGGGCATCCCCATCTATGGCATGAACCGGGGGACCATCGGTTTTCTGCTCAACCGCTTTGAGCCCGACGGACTCATGGAGCGGCTCGACCGCGCCCATCGCGTGGTCCTCAACCCCCTGGTCATGACTGCCGAAACCCTTGACGGAAATACCTGTACGGCCCTGGCCTTCAATGAGGTTGCACTGCACCGTTACTCTCAGCAGTCGGCCAACATACGGGTGCTCGTCAACGGACGCGAACGGCTGGACAGGCTCGTCTGCGACGGCGTCATGGTGGCCACCCCAGCCGGGAGCACGGCCTATAACCTGTCCGCCCACGGCCCGATCATCCCCATCGGGTCCAATGTGCTGTCGCTCACCCCGGTCAGCCCGTTTCGGCCCCGGCGCTGGGACGGCGCGCTCCTACCCCACTCCGCCGAGGTGGAGTTCATCGTCCTGGACCCCAAATGCCGACCGGTCGGGGCTTCCGCTGATTTTTACGAGGTCCGCAGCGTGTCCAGGGTCCGCGTGGTCGAGGACCATTCCCGGCCCGCCCTGGTCCTGTTCGACCCCGACCACTCCCTGGAGGAACGCATCTTCAACGAACAGTTCGTACACTGATCCCGGAGCCCTCTATGGGGCGTATTGTACAACCGGGCAAATACGGTATAGAGTTCTCCGCAACGAACGAATTTCCCATTCCGGCCCATACAAAACAAACTCAATGGCCGAAATCCACATCACACAGTAGGTAGAAATGGAAAACGACACAATGCATCCCGACAACGGGACCGAAAAAACGGAAACCGGCCCCGCGCCGATCACCTTCGACACCCTGCCCGAGAACCTGCGGCAGGCCTGCGAACGCGCCGGATGGGACAAGCTCATGCCCGTCCAGGAACGCGCCGTCCCCTTCCTCCTCGATAACCAGGACGTCATGGTCCAGGCCCGGACAGGGTCCGGCAAGACCGGTGCCTTCGTGCTGCCGCTGGTGCACAAGCTCGACCCGTCCAGGCACTCCTGCCAGGCCCTGGTCATGGTGCCCACCCGCGAGCTGGCCAAGCAGGTCGCCCAAGAGGCGCGCATGCTGGCCGGGGACGACTTCAAGGTGGTGGCCGTGTACGGCGGCGTGGGCTACAAGGAACAACTCGATGCCTTCCGCGAGGGCGCGAACCTGGTGGTCGGAACCCCCGGCCGCATCCTGGACCACCTCATGCGCCGCAACCTGACGCTGGACGACCTCAAGGTGCTCATCTTCGACGAAGCGGACCGCATGCTCTCCGTGGGCTTCTACCCGGACATGGTCGAGGTCAAACGGTACCTGCCAAGCAACATCGACGGCGCCTTCATGTTCTCGGCCACCTTCCCGCCCAGCGTACTGCGCCTGGCCGAGGAGTTCATGGTCAAGCCGCAGTTCCTGAGCCTCTCCTCGGACGAAGAGAACGTCTCGGCCATCGCCCACCAGTTCGTGGAAGTCCCGGCCATGGGCAAGGAGCGCAAGCTCATCAAGCTCATCGAGTTGGAAAACCCGGCCTCGGCCCTGATCTTCTCCAACACCAAGCGAAACGTGGAATTCACCGCCGCCTTGCTCTCCCAGTTCGGCTTCGATGCCGAGGGGCTGACCTCGGACCTGACCCAGGGCAAACGCGAACAATTGATGACCCGCATCAAAGCCGGACAGCTGCGCTTTCTGGTGGCCACGGATGTAGCCGCGCGCGGCATTGACATCCCGGAGCTGTCCCATGTCTTCATGATGGAGCCGCCCGAGGACCCGGAGTCCTATGTGCACCGCGCGGGCCGTACCGGTCGTGCCGGAGCCACGGGCACGGCCATCACCATGGTGGACGTCATCCAGAAGATGGAGCTCGAACGTATCGCCGCACGGTTCAAGATCCACTTCGAGGAGATCAAGGACCCCACCGAAGAGGATGTGACCGCCATCATCGAGGAGCGGCTCACCGCCATCCTGGAAAAGAAATACCGCAAGCTGACCAACCTGCAGCGCGAGCGGGTCTCCCGCTTCCTGCCTCTGGTCAAGAAATACGCCGAGCACGAGGAGTCCCTGGCCCTGCTGGCCATGCTCCTGGACGAGTTGTACCAGCCCACCCTGCACGGCAAGCCCGTCGAGCCCTCTCCCGAGCCCCGGCGTGAACGGCCCACCCCGCGCGAACGCGGCGACAGGAACCGGCAACCCGCCGACAAGCCCAGGGAACGACGTCCCGAAAGGCCCGCCCGGTCCGAGAACCCCGCCCGATCCGAACAACCGGCCCCGGCAAAAAAGCCGGTCCAGGCCGAAAAGACGCCCCAGACTGAAAAGCCTGCACAAAGCGACGAACCCCGTGATTCTGGCGCTCCTCGTGAACCTCGCGCACCCCGTGCGGCCAAGGAACAGTCCCGCCCGCCCAGGGCCAGAGGCAAACGACCTGCCAAGTCCGGTAACGAACGGCCCGCGCCCGAATCCAAGGCAGCGCCCGAACCCAAGACGGCCCCCGCCGAACCGCGCGAGAGCGCTTCGGCTGACGGCGGCGAGGACGCGCCCAAGGCCAAACGGCGCAGGCGCAGAAGGCGGCGCAAACCCTCCGGCAGCTAGGCCGTGAGCGGCAGGACTCTGATCCTCGGCCTGGCCGCAGGCTATCACTACGGCGACGTTCGCCCGTTTCTCGCCTCCCTGGATAGGGCGGCGTACACGGGCGATCTCGTTTTCTTCGTCTCAAAAACCACCCGCGGCCTTGAGCGCATGCAGGCCCACGGAGTAAAAATTCTGCCTATGGATCGGCAGCCCGGTCTTGAGGACGTGCCCTGTAACGGACTGCGCTATTTCCTGTACCAGGAGTACCTGCGTACGTGCGGGGAGACCTATGACCGCATCCTGATCAGCGATGTGCGCGATGTGGTCTTCCAGGGCGACCCCTTTGCCTTTCCGTGGCCGGACGGTGTATGCTGCACCCTGGAGGACGCGTCCGCCACAGTGGGAACCTGCCCGTTCAACGCCCGCTGGGTACGCGAACACCTGGGCGAGGCTACCCTGACGGCCATCGCCGACAAGCCCGTATCCTGTTCCGGAACCACTGTCGCCGATCACGATGCCATGCTCGCCTATCTTGCACGGATGACAGGGCTGCTCCTGCCGCCGTCAACGGGCGAGTGCATGGCCGGATACGATCAGGGCATCCACAATCATCTCATCCATACGGACGGGCTTGATAACCTGACCCTGTTCGACAACGACGGGCCGATCCTGACCCTGGCCCAGACCCGGGGCGAACCGGCGGTCAATGCGCGCGGCGAAATCCTGAACCAGGCCGGACGCGTGCCCCATATGGTCCATCAATACGACCGCAAGCCGTCGCTTTTCAAAATGATCCGGGAGCGGTTCGCCTGATCCGGGGCCGCTTGTCCGTCAATGACTTCCCCGCCTATTCGCCCACGCTGACCTTGATTTCTCGCATGATTTCCAGATTATCCAGGAAGAGGTCCGTGAGTTGGGGATCGAAATGCCTGCCCCGCTGCTCGCGAATATATTCGCACGCCTCGTCCTCGGGCCAGGCCTCCTTGTAGGGCCGCTTGGAAGTCAGGGCGTCAAACACGTCGGCCAAGGCCACGATGCGCCCTTCCAGCGGGATGTCCTCCTCGGCCAACCCCACGGGATAGCCCGTCCCGTCCCACCGCTCGTGGTGGGTCAGGGCGATGCGCCGGGCCATGACCATGAGCCGGTTGTCTTGCCTGCCGATGATCTTCGCGCCGATGGTGGTATGGGTCTTCATGATCTCCCACTCGTCGGGGTCGAGCTTGGCGGGCTTGGTCAGGATGTGGTCCGGGATACCGATCTTGCCCACGTCGTGCATGGGAGCCGCGCTGTGGATGAGATCCGCGGCCTCGTCGTCCAGCCTTGCGGCCCGGGCCAAGGCCCGGCAATAGCCGCTCATGCGGACGATGTGCAGGCCGGTCTCGTTGTCCTTGTATTCGGCGGCCACGCTGAGCCTGCGAATGATCTGCAAACGGGTTTCATAAAGATCGCGGGAGCGCTCGGTCACCTTCCGTTCCAGGGCCAGGTTCTGATTGTGCAGGGCCAGATGGGTGCGCACCCGGGCCAGGACCACGGCCGGGCTGACCGGCTTGGTGATGTAGTCCACCCCGCCGACTTCAAACCCCTTGGTCTGGTCCTGTTCCTGGTCACGGGCCGTGACGAATATGACCGGAATGTTTCGCGACCGCAGGTCCGATTTTATCAACTCGCAGACGGTGTACCCGTCCATGTGAGGCATCATGACGTCCAGGAGGACGATGTCCGGCGGAGCGCTCGAGTGAACGATATCCAAGGCTTCACGACCGCTGAGCGCCGCAAGGACCCGATATTCATCCTTCAACGTTTCCACCAGCAAATCGAGGTTGGTGGGGATGTCGTCCACCACCAGCACGGTCTGCTTCTCCTTATCCGCCATGCGACCTCCGATATTCTTCGACACGCAGCTTCCGCAAATCATTCCCAGCGGACTTTACGCGCGCAATTATAATTGGAGTTTTTCCTCCCGTCCCCTGAGCCCGGCGGGGAGTGTTGAACAAATCCATATTACACAAAAGAGTTGCAATTGGACAAAATTAATTGTCCATTAATAATACATCGAAAATTTGTTTTGATGATATCATTTGCTCTGTTCGATCAACCAGGACGGCACCGCATTTCGAGAATGTAATGTTCAAGCACTACTCCGACATATCCCTGTCCCTGCGGAGCTTTTTGGGGACCGTCATCTTCCTCAGCGCGCTCGCGGGCCTGGGCACATACTTCCTCTACGCCCAAGCGGCGGACTCCATCAAAAAGTCCCTCAATCTGAACGAATCCATCCACAACAAGATGATCGCCCAGAGCATCAACCTGGATCTCAAAACCCTGTTCATGGACCTCTACCTAGTGGCCAGCCACGTGGAGACCAAATACTTTCTGCTTTACAGGGATGAACGCAACCGCCTGGACCTCGAGAGCGAGCTCATGGCCCTGAGCACCATCAGCGGAGCCTATGACCAAATCCGCATTCTCGGCAACGACGGCAAGGAACTTATCCGGATCAACTACAACAACGGCCATCCCGCGTCCGTTCCTGCCGACAAACTCCAGGACAAGGTGCACCGCTATTATTTCCAAGAGTCCCTCCCCCTGAAGGACCGCGAAATTTACATCTCTCCCTTTGACCTGAATATCGAGAACCAAAAGATCGAGGTTCCCCTGAAGCCCATGATCAGGGTATCCACTCCCATCTACGACGACACCGGGTGCCGCATCGGCTTCGCTATCCTCAACTACCTGGGACAGCGGATCATCAACCGCCTCGACGGGGGAGGTCACTCCGAGAGCGGATCGACCATGCTCCTCAATGAAAACGGCTATTGGCTCGCCTCCGCCCATCCGGAAAAGAACTGGGCCTTCATGTTCGAAGACCGCAAGGACTTGACCTTCAAAGCGGAAGCCCCCGAGACTTGGGCGCGTATCAAGACCATGGACCAAGGCCAGTTCTCCACCCCCATCGGCCTCTATACGGTCAGCACCGTCAGCGTCACGCCCCTGGACTCTGTCAAGGTCAAGGTGGCCGAACACCGCGAATGGAAGGTGGTCTGCTTCACCTCTGCGGACAATATTCGGGACTATGTCACCCCGGTGCGCCTACGCTACCTGACCATCTTCGGGGTAATTTTCCTGCTATCGGTCCTCATCGGCCTGACCAGGGCCCGATTCTCCGCCGCCAGGGAAAACAACCGCAGGGACCTCGAAGCCGCCCGAAAGGCCGCCGAGGAGGCCAACCGGGCCAAGAGCGATTTTTTGGCGCACATGAGCCACGAGATACGCACTCCCATGAACGCCATCGTCGGCCTGACCCACTTGGCCCTCAAGACCGAATTGACGGACAAGCAGGCGGACTACCTGTCAAAGGTCTCCCTATCGGCCAACTCCCTGCTGGGAATCATCAATGACATTCTTGATTTCTCCAAGATCGAAGCTGGCAGACTGGCCGTGGAAGAGACCGACTTTCTCCTGGACGACGTACTCAACAACATCATCAACATGCTCGGCCTGACCGCGGAACAAAAAGGCATCGAATTCCTGCTCCTGGTCCGCAGCACGGTTCCGAATCGACTCAGGGGTGACGCGCTCAGGCTGGGCCAGGTACTGCTCAACCTGGCCAACAACGCCGTCAAGTTCACAAAAGAGGGCGAGGTCATGCTGCGCGCCGACCTGCTGGAACAGGACGGGACCACAGCCGTGATCCGGTTCAGCGTCCGCGACACGGGCATCGGCATCAGCCGAGAGCACCTGGACAGGCTGTTCCAGCCCTTCAGCCAGGCCGACGACTCCACCACCCGCCAATTCGGTGGAACCGGCCTGGGGCTGTCCATCTCGAAAAGGCTGGTGGAGATCATGGGCGGCGAAATGGCCGTGATCAGCGAGCCGGGCAAGGGCAGCGAATTCTCCTTCATCATCCCCCTGAGGCTCCAGCCCGACCACGCGGCCGACACATTCGAATACCCGACCGAGATCAAGGGGCTGCGCGTCCTGGTCGTGGACGACAGCCGAATGTCACGCATGGTCCTGAGCAAGGTGCTCGAATCCTTCACCTTCAAAGTTGAAGAAGCGCGCTGCGCGGCGGACGCACTGGCCATGCTCGAAGAACGGGATCAATCCGACCCGTTCCGGCTGCTCATCACCGACTGGAACATGCCGGATGCCGACGGCATCCAGCTGGCCTTGCGCGTCCGCAAGAGCCAGGCCATCGAGCACAAGCCCAAAGTCATCATGGTCACGGCCTATGGCCAGGAGTCCATCCGCCACAGGGCGCAGGAAATAGGCATGGACGGATATATGCTCAAACCGTTCAACCGCTCCATCCTGTTCGACACCATCATGGACGCCCTGAACGGAAACGTTGAGCAACGCCCCAGGGTGTCCATCCACATGGACCAGACCGGGGTACCGCCCAACCTGCCCGGCGCGCGCATATTGCTGGCCGAGGACAACGAGATCAATCAGCAGGTGGCCCGCGAAATCCTCGAAAGCGCGGACATCCGGGTATCCATCGCGAACAACGGCCAGGAAGCCTTGAGCATGGCCCTTGCCGGGGACTTCGACGCCGTGCTCATGGATATCCAGATGCCGATCATGGACGGCTTGAAGGCTGCCCGGGGCATCCGCGACGGGGGCAAAGGGTCCCTGCCGATCATCGCCATGACCGCCCACGCCCTGGTGGGCGACCGGGAAAAGAGCCTAGAAGCCGGCATGAACGACCATGTGACCAAGCCCATCAATCCCAAGGAGCTGATGAGAACCCTGTCTCAGTGGCTGCCAGACAACAAAAGCGATGCGCCGCTCCGGACAGTGCCGTACGCCACTCCCACAAAAGAGCCGGGCTCCATGCCCGATCTGCCCGGCGTGGACACGGCTCAGGGCCTTTCCAGGCTGCGCGGCAACGGGAAGCTCTACCGGAAACTGCTCGAGGATTTCGCCCAAGACAGCGTCGTGCTCTTGGACAAGCTCGCGGCCGACGCCGCGGCCGAACGCTTCGAGGCCTGCCGGGGTGTGGCTCACAATCTCAAGGGCGTGGCCGGAAACATCGGTGCCGACCGCTTGCGCGAAGCTCTCGCCCGGCTCGAACAGACGCTCCTCGGCGGCCAGGGACACCTGCACACCCGTCTGGACGACGCCGTGCGCGAGGCCCACCGGGTGACCGAGGGCATCCTCAAGGCGTACCCGCCCGAGGAGGAAACCGAAATCCCGGCCGCCGACCGGGACCGAGTTGAGGGCCGGGGCATCCAAGCCATGCTGCCCGATCTCAAAACGCTCCTCGGCTTGCTTGAGCGACACGACATCGACGCCCAGACTCTTTTCCTCTCTCTACGGGACAAACTCGGAGCAAGCGCCCCGGGCCAGACCCGAGACATGGCCCGTCTCATTGAGCACTTCGATTTCACCTCGGCCGGGGACATCCTCCGCCAATTGATGGAGCAATGCCGGGACGGTCAATGCCCGGACGACGCGACGGACCTCAAGGGGTAAACCCGATCTAAGCCGAACGGACGGCCCAGACGAAAAACTCGGCGCTCGCCTTGAAGCCCACGCCCACCGCGCCTTTGTGCAGGTAATAGCAAAACGACCACGTCGGATCGTAGCCGCTGTCCGTTGCCGACCAATAGGCCTCGCGCACATCCCTGAATGGATGGCTGCGGGGCAGGGCCGGGTCGGCCCGCGAGCAGTCGGTCATAGATTCCAGCTCCATGATAGCGGGCAGCCGCCAGGCCAGCCCGGTCTCGCGGGCCAACATGTCCACGGCAAGCCCCGCCCCGTCACGGTCGACCATGCCTCCGGCCAGGTCTGTCCCCCGGCGCCAGATCAGCCCGGTCATGCGGTCTTCGACTTCGTCGCCTTCTTCGCGAAACCTCGGTTCGGGCCAGGGACGCCCACTGCGCAACGCTCCGTCCTGGCCGCTCCCGTCGCAGTCCACCGGATGGCCGTCCACGCCGAAGCACCCGGTCTGCCCGGTTGCCCACAGGGTATTGGACTCTCCGCGCACGGGCCAGACCACCGCGTCATCCGCCTTGTTGCCGAAAAACATGCGCCCACCGCTGAACTGCACCCACCAAGCATAGGCGTGGTCGCGGGCCGAGGTGGTCGCGGTCCAGCATTTGCCCGCCCAGACGTGTTCAAAGGGATGGCCGGACGGCAGGGCCGGCTCGCGCTCGCCGTGATCCACCAGGGAATAGAGCTCCCGGCGGTTGGGCAGCCGCCAGTCCGCGAAGCCGAAGCGCTTTTCGCGATTCATGCCGTCGATAAACCGGAACGCTTCGGGCCAGGACAAGCCGGTCTCGGCGGGCTGGGCCAGCCCGGGCCATACCAACCCTGTCAGATTGTCCTCGACGACTTCCCCCCGGACCGTAAAACGTGACTGTTGCGCGCCGCCCGTCATCCCAGCATATACCTCACGGTGTAGCCAAAGGACGGGTAGGCCCACGGTTGGGCCAGGAGGTCCTCTCTGGTCAGGCCGTGGCGGATTGCCAAGCCGAAGATATTGACCACCTCTTCGGCATGCGCACCCAGGTAGTGCGCCCCGAGGATGCGGCCCGAGCCTCGCTCCACCAGTATCCGGTAGCCCGCGTGGGTCATGCCGATCCGGTTGTGCTCGGACCACTTGGCCGCATCACCCTCGTATATTTTGAAATCGTAGCCCTGCTCGCTGGCCTGCTCGACCAGCAACCCGGCGCAAGCCAGGACCGGGTGGGTGAAGACCGCGCCCGCCGTGCCCGAGAGGTTGGAGCGGGCCGTCCCCTCTTTGAGAATGTTGCGGACCACGGTGTCTCCCTGCAAAGCGGCCACCGAGGTCAGGGGATGGCCCGGCTCCACGCAGTCGCCCGCACCGTAGACCTTGGGGTTGGACACGCTGCGCAGGTGCTCGTCCACCTCAATACCGTGCGGACCGCTCGAAACGCCCGCCTTGTCCAGGTCCAGCCCGCCGAGGTCAGGCACGCGGCCCGCGCCGCTCACTGCGGCAGCGGCCACGAACTCCATCTCCACGTCATCCGGCCCGGCCACGAAGACGCGCACACCGTCCTCGAACGGCTTCACCGCCTTGACCGGATGGTCGGTATGCACGGCGACGCCCTGATCCTGCATGGCCTGCACCAGCTTGCGGCCCAGGTTCTCGTCGACCCCCTTGAGCACGCGGCGGCTGCGGTGCAGGATGGTCGCCCTGGCTCCGGCCGCGGCCGCGATACAGGCGAATTCGAAGGAGATGAACCCGCCGCCGATGAAAAGCATGGACTCGGGCAGGGTCTCCATATCCAGGAACTCGTCGCTGGTCATGAGCAGTTCCTCGCCGGGGATATCGAGTTTGCGCGGCACGGCCCCGGCGGCCACGACGATGTGTCTGGCCGAGAGCGTCCCGAGCCCCTCCACCTCCACCGTGTCCGGACCGGTGAACCGGGCCTCGCCGTGGACGGTGGTCACGCCCCGGCCATGGAAGGAGTCGAAGACCTTGTCGGAGATGGGGTCGATGACCGAATGCTTGAAACGCATGAGCGAGGCCCAGTCCACCCGCAAGTTGCCGGCCACGCCGTGGCCGGCCATGTCGCGCACCCGGAGGACCTCGTGAGTCATGTCGGCCAGGGTCTTTTTGGGCTCGCACCCGCGCAGGGGACACACCCCGCCCCAGCCGTTCTTCTCCACCACGGCCACGTCCAGTCCGGCCTCGCCCAGCCTGCGGGCTATAATGCCCCCGGCCGGGCCGGAACCGATCACGATCACGTCATAAGTCTGTCGGGTCACTGGTTTACTCCAGATATGGTTCCAAGTTGACGGCCCGCCCTCGACGAACCCTTTAGACCCATCCTCGCATATTCGCGCGGAATGTAAAGAGCGGGACGCTCCCATGATGGAATGTCCCGCCCAAGAAGGAAACAGGCCCCGTTCCGGGCTATCCGCCCGTCACGCACGAAGGCTCGGCTAGCCACTTGAGATTGCGCACCGACGAATAGCCCGCCTTGCCTGCCAGAAAATCCTCCAACCGGACGCGCGGCTCCCCCGCGAGCAGGGGCAGCAGGGGCTGGTCCACCAACGGGATTCGCGCCAGGCTCTCGCGGATGCGCGCGTCCCAGTCGTCGCCGTACACGTCGATGTCATCCAGCCGCAGGCGCTCGCGGCAGTCCACGCAACCGCAGCAGATGGCGTAAGGCTCCTGGATGTTCAGCAGCCCGTACTCCGTGGTCAGCTCCTCCCCGGCCGCGATGTCGCGCACCGCTATCTCCAGGCCGTAGTCGGTCATCATGGTGGTCGGGTGGCAGTTGTGGTTCATGTACCGGGCATGGTCCCAGCTCAGGACCAGGTTGCCGCGTTTGTCATGGTACATGTAGGTCTCCATGGCCGCCCGCTGGGGTTCCGGGAGATGAAGAAACTTTTCGCGGCTCATACCCACGTCGAACAGGTCTCGGACCACCACGATGGAGCCCAAGGGGATGGGAGCGGTGGCGAAAACGCCGACACCGATGGCCGGATCCCCGGACAGGACCCTGGTATGGGGATGGATCATCTGCGGCCTCAATAAAGATAGCGCACCTGGTGCCGCTCGGCCTCGATGCGGTTGTAGATGGAGCGCATGATGCGCTCGTAGAGTTCATCGCCCAGAACCAGATCCTCGATGCCCGCGTCCACGTTGGGGTTGTCGTTGACCTCAATGACGTAGGCCTTGCCGCCCATGTCCTTGAGGTCCACCCCGTAGAAGCCATTGCCGATGAGCGACGAAGCCTGGATCGCGGCCTTGAGAATGTGCGGCGGAACCCGATCCACGGGCATGGTCTCGGACCGGCCGCTGAAGTCCTCGCCGCTGGCGCCGTCGTGTTCCTGCCAATTGTAGATCTGCCAGTGGTTGTTGGCCATGTAGTACTTGCAGGCGAACAGGGGCTTGTTGTCGATCAGCCCCACCCGCCAGTCGAATGCCGAAACCAGAAACTCCTGGGCGATGACCAGATCCGTGTGTTTGAACATCTCGGCCAGCTTGGTCTTGAGCTCGTCCACGGAAGACACCCGGAACACGCCCAGGGAAAAGGAGCTTTCGGGGAGCTTCAGAACCAGAGGCAATGGCAGGGAGCGCAGGAACTTCGGCGTGCACTCCTTGCGCGTCAGGTGCCAGCCGCGCGGCTGATCGGCTCCGGCGTGGGCCAGCCGTTCCTGAAGATAGACCTTGTTGGAGCACAACATGATGGACCACGGGTCGTCCACGACCACCAACCCCTCGGTGTAGGCGTGGCGGGACATGGCGTAGGTGTGGTTGTCCATGGCCGTGGTCTCGCGGATGAACAGGGCGTCGAACTCGCAGATGCGCCGGTGGTCCGCTTTGGTGATGAACTCCACGAAGAACCCCACCTTTTCCGCCGCCTTGCGGAACTTTTCCAGGGCCATGGAGCAGGACGGCGGCGTGGGCTCCGACGCGTCGGCCAGGATGGCCAGGTCGTACTGGTAGCTCTTCAGCCGGGGCCGGTTGTAGCGCTTCTTCAGACAAAAAGCCTCAAGCGCCGTGCGCAACAGCTCGGGCCACCGCCCGGCCACCTGTCTGAGGTGCAGAAGCTTGACCTTGCGGAACTTCCAGCCATCCTCCAGCCGCTCCATGGTGATGGTGAAGAACGGGATGGCGAACAGGGCGAAAAGCCTGCGGGCCAGCTCGGTCAGGCATGGGTCCGGGGTGCGTCCGAGGATGATGGTCAACTCCAGGAGCGCGCCTTTGTCGGGCAGCGGCCTCGGATGGATGGCGTCCCTGATCTCGTCGAGCAGGCTTTGAGCCACCAGAGGCGTGGTCACATCCTTCACGGTCATGACCGACGGGGTCACGCGGTGATTGCGCGCCGAGGCCAGCAGAGAGACGTAGTAGCCCATGGAATGGGTCTTGTACGAAGTACACAGATTCAGAACATGGAACCGGTTGGACCCGGCGTAGTTGGTATCCGCGAGGTAGTCCGTGGCCGAACAGAACTGGACGCCGGGACAGCAGTCCCGGACCCGGCCCGGCTCATCCACCACGATGACCACGCTCTCGGGCGACCCGTCTCGGTTTGACGGCGACAGCACCATGCGCACGGCGGGCTCGGCCGGGCCGTAGTAGTCCGGCAGGGAGCGCACCGGCTCGAAGCCGAACTTGCGGTACCAGTTGACCAACTTGGGGTTGTTCATATCCGCTTCCAGGGTGACCCGCTCGTATCCGTGACTTGCGGCAAACTCCACTATGTGCCGGACCAAGGCCTCGCCCAGGCCGAGCATGCGGTACTCCTTGAGGATGGTCAGGGAGTATACGCGCAGTGACCGTTTGTACTGGAAGACCACGGCGCACCCGGCCGGAACCGGTTTTTTGCGCCTGACCCTGCCCTCGATGACCAGGGCCAACTGGGACGGGCTGGTGATGCTGCGGCGCAGGCTGGCCCGGGAAGAACGCCGGTTTTCGCTGAAGCCGGTCCGTTCGCCGGCTTCGAACAACGGCAGATCGTCCAGGGTCGCCGGACGGACGGAAGAGGTAGGAAAGGAGACGGATGTCTCGCACGAAAGGCCCATGAAGCCTCCGAGGTTGCAGGCCACCCGGGCCGCGATCACACGCCCGAGAACGGCACTCCCATATACCCGGTTTTCGGGGAGGTAAACAGAAATCGAGGGGGGCGGCGCGTCTTTTTTCGTCCCGGCCTATTGTCTGCCGGAACCGGCCCGTCCGGCGCGCAGAGAGGCCAGGAACGAACCGGGCGTGAACCGGCCCGGGCCGAGGGACAAACGGGCGCTGAGCCGGGCCACCTGGCACGGGAGCAGGCCGCAGGTAAGGAGCAACTCCTCCCGGACGAAGAGCTCGGCCACGGGTCCGTCGAAACGCAGCCGCCCGGATTCCAGACAGACCGCCCGGTCGCAGTTCTCGGCCACGAAGTCCATGTCGTGGCTGATGAGCACCACAGCCCTGCCCTGTCCGCTCAGCCGGTCCAGGGCCGAAGACAACAACCCGGCCTCAAAGGAGTCCAGCCCGGCCGTGGGCTCGTCCAGGACCAGCAGGGGCGTGTCCATGGCCACCACCGAGGCGAGCGCCAACCGCTTGCGCTCGGACAACCCCAGGTCGTAGGGATTGTCATCCTCGCGCCCGTCCAAGCCGAACAGAGCCAGGGCCTCGGACGCAAGCTCGGCGGTCCGGGCGGGGGAAAATCCGAGATTACGCGGTCCGAAGGCAACCTCGTCGGCCACCCGCCCCTTGCAGATCTGATCGTCCGGGTTCTGAAAAAGCAGAGCCGCCTTCCCGGCCAGCACGGCCACGGGCTGGTCCGTCGCGGGTTCGCCGTCCAACCAGACCTCGCCCGAGGACGGGCGCAACAGCCCGTTCAGGTGCCTGGCCAAGGTGGACTTGCCAGACCCGTTGTGCCCGACCAGGGCGATACGCTCCCCGGCCCCGATGGACAATGACACGTCCCGCAGGGCCTGGATGCCGCCGGGATAGGCAAAGGTCACGCCACGCAGCTCGGCAATCATCAGCGTTTCTCCTTGGGCCAGGGTTCGAGCCCGGCCACAGCCTGCTCCAGAGTGACCGCCAGGGGATCGTCCGGGGTCCACATCTGAAGCTCCCGGGCCAGCCGGGCCACCTCGGTGTAGCGGTTGCCGGACAGGCCAATACGGGCCAGCTCTGGTGAGGACAGAACCTCGATGGGCGGGCCGTCCAGAACGATGCGCCCACCGTCCAGGACCAGAACCCGGTCCGCGAACCGGGCGATCCACTCCAGCCGGTGCTCGGCCAGAACCACGGTATGCCCCTCGCGACACAACCCGTCCAAGGTCTCGAAAACCCGGACCGCGCCACTGGGGTCGAGAAAGGTTGTCGGCTCGTCCAGAACCAGAATATCGGGATCGCTAACCAGAACCGAAGCCAGGGCGACCTTCTGCTGCTGGCCGCCGGACAGATGCGCGGGCGACCGGCGAGCCAGGTCCTCTATCCCGGCCAGACACAGGGCCCGCTCCACGCGCTCGGCCATCAGATCGCGCGGCACGCCCCTATTCTCCAGGCCGAAGGCAACCTCCTCGAACACGGTGAAACGCGCCCCCGAGAACTGGCTGGCCGGGTTTTGCATGACCAGCCCCACGCGCAAAGCCAGATCGGCCACGTCGGACTCCCGCGTGTCCAGGCCGTCCACCAGCACCCGCCCGGCCATATCCCCGCCATAAAGGTGGGGAATAATCCCGGCCAGGGCGTAGCACAACGAGGTTTTGCCCGCGTTGTTGCGGCCAATGATCGCCGTGAACGTCCCCTCCTCGATGGTCAGGGCGATGCCTTCCAGGGCGGGACGATCGCCCGCCGGATAGGTGTAGGTGAGATTGTCGAGAGCGATGTGCGGCGACATGGTTCAATTCAAAAAAAAGGTTTTGATCTCGCGCACCAGCGCGTCCGGCCGCTCCTCGATAACGAGATGCCCGGTCCCGGACAGTTCCACCAGGCTCGAACCAGGGATCATCCGGTTGAGAAGACGGCCTTTCTCTGGCGGAATCCAGGTGTCTTCCCGGCCCCACAGGATGAGCACGGGCCGTTGTATGGACGGATACAGGTCCTGGATCTCATCGGTGTACCGGCTGTCGGCCTGAGCCATTTGCCGGTAGAAGGCGGCCTGCCCCTGCGCGCCGGTCCAGGGGGCGGCGATTCCGGCCAAGGTCTCTTCGGGCAGGGGCGCGACGGCGGCGGACGCCACGTAGGCCCTGACCACGGCCTCATGGATGTAGCCGGGTAGCCCGGCAAAGGCCGCCTCGTGCTCCCGGACATGGCGGAAGAACGGCGACCCCCACGGCGAGACGGCCACCGGATCGATGAGCACGATCTTCCCGAAGTCGACCTTGTCCAGCAGATGGGCGCGCAGGGCGGTTGTTCCGCCGAAATCGTGCCCCACAACGAACGGGCTTTCCAACCCCCAGAACGCTATCAGGGCGGCAAGGAGCCGGTTCTGCACCCCAAGTGAGACATCGTTGTCCGACTTGTCCGACTGGCCGTAGCCGAGCAGATCGAACACATGGACCCGAAAGTCGCGGGCCAGTCCACGGGCCAGATGGCGCAGGTTGAACGACGACCAGGGCGTGCCGTGGACCAGGACCAGCGGCTCCCCCTGTCCCAAAACGTCGCAGGCCACCTCCCGGCCTTGAAACGTGAAGGTCTGTTGCAATTTCCAATCGGTATCGGACATGGGTTTCCTTGTTATCCTGCGTCCGGCGCATGCGCAGGACATCGCGAACGGCCGTTTCCGGCCAGCCTATGCGCAGAGTCCGGTTTTTACAACAATCCAGTACACGGCCACGCCCAGGCAGGCGGCCAGCATGGACCAACGGGCCCATCGCTGGGCAGGGGAATCCGCCACCTCCCGCCAGGCGGTCCGGGCCGAGCGCGAGTTGAAGCCGCGCACTTCCAACGCCACGGCGCGCTGCTCGATGTCCATGATCGCGCCGAGCAAAAACGGCTTGACCAGGGGAAAGAGCCCCTTTGCCCGACGAAAAATACCGCCTTCGGAGTCCAGGCCGCGGGCCCGCTGGGCCGCCTGAACCGTGGATGCGCGGGCCCGCATGGCCGGGAGCATGAGCAACGGGCTGCCCACCAGAAAGGCCAACTTGGGCGACCCCCCTGCCTGGGTCACGGCCGTGACCATGTCCGCCGGGTGGGTACACAGAACAAAAAGCAGGGAGGCGGACAGCAGCACGATTATCTGAAGCAGGACGGTCCCGGCAAAGACAAGCCCTTCGCTGTAGACCGCCAACCCGTGCCAGACCCAGACCACGGTGCGGTTGCCCGGATAGAGCAGCCCGTGGATGGGGAGCATGAAGAGCATGAGCGGGAGCATGATCCGCCAGACGAGTCCCCACGCCTTCAGCGCGACCCCGGCGGAGAGCAACAGGCAGCAGTTCAGAACCAAAAGCGCGGCGCAAGCGAGCCACTGGGCCTGGGGCGTGCGCACCGGAGCGCCATAGGCCAGAGCCCCGGCAACCAGGACCCAGGCCAGCTTGGTCAACGGATTGAGCGCGTGGACGAATGAGCGGCCCTCGACAAAGAGGGTCGTGCCCGAGGGGAAGTCTTCCATGGCCGTCGATCCCCGGCTAGGAAACCGACTGCACGCCGGGGAACCGGGCTGCGGTCCGCCCGGGCATGGCCTTGACCACGCCCCAGGCGATAAGCGCCGTGACCACCTTGTCCAGCAAATTCGAAGTAAAGACCATGACCACCACCGAACCGAACAGGTCGTTACCCAGGGCGAGCATGTATGCGGTGAAGAAATCCCCGCCCGAACCAGTGATGCCGCCGAACATATACAGCCGGATGGGCACGGCCACGATGGAGTTGAACACGGTGATGATCACGCCGCTGATGATCGCCAGCCACCAGGTGCGGAACAGGCCGTATCGGGCGCACAGACCGGCCGCGATGCCGATGACCATGGCCACGGGCGCAAACGCGGCGGCCACGGGCGAGGAGATCACGCCCCAGATGAGGTTGGTCAACAGGCCGGTCAGGCCGCCAGCCCAGGGACCGGCCAGCACGCCGACCAGAACGGTGCCGATGGAATCGAGAAAGATCGGCAGCTTGAGCAACGAGACAAGCTGCCCCACCACGATATTCAGGACAATGGCCACGGCGATCAGGACAAAGGTGAACGTGCTGAATTCCTTTTTCAATTGCTCGGAAATACTCATACCCTACTCCTCCTCCGGTTGCATTGTTTCCACGGCCAGCTCCGGATACCCGGTCTGCGGGTCGAACGGTCGCGAAAACCGCACCCCCGGCAACAGGCCGACCACGATCTCCGCCGTAGTGTAGACCCGGCAGCCCTCCATCAGGTGCCCGCCGCTGGTCCCGCCCGTGCCATCCGACACGGCGATGTGGCAATGCGCGCCGTCGGGCGACAGCACGCCGGTCAGCGAAACGATCTCGAAATGCCCATTGAGGGTGGCCGACTCCGGCCGGTCGGCGAAACGTATGACCGCCGTGGTCAAGCTGCCCACGCAGGCCAGGACGCACCCCGCCCCGGCTCCTGTCTCCGCAAACAGCCGTTCCAGCTCCGCGAGCAGATCCTGCCCTGGCGTGAGCCGCGCCGCCACCGTGGTCATCGTCGTCGCAAACTCCATTGTCCTCCCTCCGCACAATTCCCATAAACCGGCCAGCCAAAGCCGTGTTTGGCCGTACCGTATGCCGCTTCTTACTATTTCACCGTCGAATCCTGTCAATGTATTTTATCTATCTGGAATTTGACACTACGCCGCGCAATCCCTCGGGCAAAGACCACGACAGTCTCCTCATTGGGAACAGGTGAGTGCAAAACGCTGACAAACGGCGCGTACCGGAGTGATGGAAATGACGTTCACCGGCCACGGCAACGACAGCATGCTCCAGCCCTTCCGGGCAGGCCTCCCTGCAGCTGCATGGCGATCAATCCGAATGGCCGTGGATGGCCGAAGAACCAATAAAAGAGAGGCGTGGAAAATACATCTTCCACGCCTCTCCCCTTTTGCACCGCCCAGGCAGGCCGGGCGTTACATGATGAAGTCCGTACTCAGGAAGTTGGATTTGTGGTTGCGGGCGATATCCGAGAGCAGGGCCTTGTTGCGCGGAGTGCCCTTGGCCGCCACCAGGGTGCGGATGGAGAAGCAGCGCAGAGCGTCGCCCACGGACAGGGTACCCTCGGCCGAGTCCTTGCGCCCGGTGAAGGGAAAGACGTCCGGTCCGCGCTGGCACAGGCAGTTGACGTTCACCCGGCAGACCTGGTTGACCATGGGGTCCACCAGGGATGCCACCTCGGCGGCGTCGTCGCTGAAGATGGACATTTGCTGGCCGTAGCGGGACTCGATGATGTAGTGGATGGGGGTCTCGATGTCCTTGAACGGCACGATGGGCACCACCGGGCCGAACTGCTCCTCGGAGAAGACGCGCATCTTGTCGTTCACCGGATAAAGCACTGCGGGATGGAGCAGACTACGGTCCACGATTCCCCCCCCGGGGTTGACCACCTCCGCACCGTTCGCCTTGGCATCGGCGACCAGATCGGTCAGGTACTTGATCTTGCCCGGCTCGGGCATGGGCGTGATGCGCGCGCCTTCGTCCCAGGGCATGCCGATGGTCATGGTCTTCAGTCTTTCGTTGAAACGGCGGATGAACTCGTCGACCACGTTCTCGTGGACAAAGAGGATCTTGAGCGCCGTGCACCGCTGGCCGCTGAAGGACAGGCTGCCGGACACGGCCTCGGACACGGCCAGGTCCATGTCCGCGGATTCCATAACCACGGCGGCGTTCTTGGCCCCCAGGCCGAGAATGCAGCGCAGCCGGTTGGGGCTGGGATGCATCAGGCGCATGGCGTTGGCCGCCTCGCTGGAGCCGATGAAGGCCAGGACGTTGATGGCCCCGGACTCGAGAATGGGCTTGATCAGTCTGCGGTTGCCGAAGATCAGGTTGACCACGCCCGCCGGGAAGCAGTCGCGGAACGCCTCCATGAGCGGCGCAAAGAGCAGCTTGCCGTGGCGCGGCGGCTTGATGATCACCGGATTGCCCATGAGCAGGGCCGGGATGAGTGTGGCAAAGGTCTCGTTCAGGGGATAGTTGTACGGCCCCATGCACAGGGTCGGTCCGAGCGGCGCGCGGCGGACCTGTGCGTAGATGCCGGATTCGATGACGAAACGCGACGAGGCCCGGTCCAGATCCTTGAGGGCGTCGATGGTGTCGCGGACGTACTCGACGGTCCGGTCAAACTCCACGCAGCACTCGTTGTATGGCTTGCCGATCTCCCAGACCATGAGGCGGACGATCTCGTCGCGCGCCTCGATCATGCGGTGGGTGAAGTCCTCGACGTGTTTGATGCGCTCGGCCACGGACATGGTCGGCCACAGCCCCATGCCGTTGTCCCAGGCCGCACGGGTGGAGGCCACGGCGGCCGCTCCGGCCGCCTCGTCCATAACCGGGCAGGAGCCGATATGCTTGGGGGAATAGACACCGTCAACAGCGGTCTCGATGGCGGAATTGACTTGCTGTATTTCGCCCTCCCACCGCTCGATGCGGCCATCGAGGAGGTACTCCGAGACCTCCAGGGGAGCCTGTATGCGGAACGGTTCGGGGATGGCGGATTCTTCGGGGAAAAGTGTGCTGGATGTGTTCATGACGTCTCTGATTTCCAGGTTTTCCGGAACACGGTATTATGTCCAGATGGACACAATATGAAAGGGCGGCACGGATGACAACCGCTTTTTGAAAGGAAACTCAAAGGCGGAAGGGGAAGCCGGCGGGACCGCCCCCTCGGTCGGTGGGACGGACTGTTTTAGCGGGCCACGGACGCAAAGGACGCCCGAGTCAGCGCAGCCAGGTCGGCCGGGGAGAGCTCGATGTCCAGCCCCCTTTTGCCACCGCTGACGAAGAGGGTCTCAAATCCTTGCGCGGAGTCGTCAAGGATCGTGGGCAGCCGCTTCTTCTGGCCCAGCGGAGAGACCCCTCCGACCACGTAGCCGGTGGTCCGCTCAACCACCTTGACCTCGGCCATGGCCGCTTTCTTGGCCTTCAGAGCCTTGGCCATGGCCTTGAGATCAAGCTTGAGCAGGACCGGAACCACGGCCACGGCGAGACCGGCGCCCGCGTCCACCACCAGGGTCTTGAAGACCCGCTCGGGGGGAACGCCGAGCTTTTCCGCCGCCTCCTCCCCGAAGGACGGGGCCGCGGGATCATGATCGTATTCGTGGACCGTGTATTTGATCTTGGCCTTTTTGGCCGCATTGATGGCTGGCGTCATAAGCAGTTACCTATCGAATGCCCCGGCCCCACGCAAGGAGCGCGGGGCAGGATTCGGCGGTCACTTTTTCTTCCCGCCGGTCAGGGCCTGAATGACCGCCCGGCCGGGCATGAGGAAAATCATGGGGATGAGCAGAAGGAACATGCAACCGAAGACGAAGGAGATGTCGTTGTAGGCCATCATGGTGGCCTGACGCATGACCTTCTGCTCAAGCAGCCCAAGGGCCAGATGGGTGGCTTGAACCGCGCCCACGCCTTTGGCCAGCAGTGCGTTCACGGTCCGGGCCAGGTACTCCTGGGTGATCGGGCTCAGTTGGCTTACGTGCTCGGTCAGGTAGACGCGGTGGATGGCCTCGCCCCGGTCGAGCAGCACGGCAGCCAGGCTGTAGCCGAGGTTGCCGCCCACCCGCCTGGTCAGGGTATAGATGGAGGACGCGTCCGTCATCTGGCTTTTGTCCACCGTCATCAGGGAGACCGTGGACAAAGGCACGAACATGAACGGCATGCCGATGCCCATGATGAGAAGAGGCGGGATGAGGTCCAGGTATCCGGCCGTGGTCGAGAGCTGCATGAGTTCGTAATAGGCCAGGATGATCACCCCGAGTCCGATCATGAGCAGCGGCTTGGCACCGACCCGCTGGAAGGCCCATCCCACGAAGGGCATACAGACCAGCAGGACCAGGGCGCGGGGGGCGAGGACCAGGCCTGATTCGAAGGCCGGGTAGCCGAGGATGCGCTGAGTGAACTGTGGCAGGACAAAGGTGGTCCCGAACAGGGAGATGCCGAAGACCAGCCCCATGACCGAGCCGAGCACCAGGTTGCGGTCCTTGAGCACGCGAAAATTGACCACCGGTTCCCGACAGCGCAACTCCCAGAAAATCAGCACGGCCAGCGAAGCCACCGAGGCCGCGGTCCACCAGATGATCATGGAGGATTCGAACCAATTCTCATCGTTGCCCCGCTCCAGGACCACCTGCATGCCGGTCAGGCAGACGGTCAGGAGGGTGATGCCGAGCCAATCCACGGACTGGATGCCACGCCGCAGGTAGGGCGGGTCGTGGATGAAGCGCATGGTCAGAAGCATGCCCAGAGCGCAGATGGGCACGTTGATGTAGAAGATCCAGGGCCAGCCCCAGGCGTCGGTCAGCCAACCGCCGCAGATGGGCCCGAGGGCCGGGGCCAGGACTACGCCCATGCCGTACAGGGCCATGGCCATGCCCTGCTGGGCCGGGGGAAAGGTCTCGCGCAGAATGGCCTGGGACACGGGGATGAGCGCCCCGCCGCCTATGCCCTGGATGATCCGGTAGATAATCATTTGAGGGAAGGAGGTGGCCGTGCCGCAGAGGATCGAGCCGATGGTGAACAGGGCAAACGAGGCCAGGTAGTAGTTCTTGCGCCCAAGCAGCGCGCTCCACCAGCCAGACATGGTGACCATGATGATCTCGGCGATGGAATAGCTGGTGGCCACCCAGGTGATGGCCGACAGGTCCGAGCCGAAGCTGCCCATCATGTGGGGCATGGACACGTTGACCACGCTGGTGTCCATGACCGCCATGAACGCGCCGAAAACCACGGTGAAGGCGATGGTCCACCGTTCGGCCGGAGTCATCTCCTCCGGATCCTTGTACAAGCTCATGGTTATTGCATCGCGGTTGCGCGTCCGGCTTCCGCCTGGGCGAGGCCAGCATGATCCGGCTGGTCGGCCAGGTTCACATCCGGGATCACGGACATGCCCGGAGCCAGGAGGTAGCCGCTGCTGCCGTTGTGTCGGTCCAGGACGATCTTCACCGGCACGCGCTGGACCACCTTGATGAAGTTGCCTGTGGCGTTTTCGGGCGGCAACAGGGTGAAACGGGACCCGGTGCCACGCTGGATGGAATCCACGTGCCCCTTGAAGACCACGTCGGGGTAGGCGTCCACCTCGACGTCCACGGATTGACCGGACTTCATGCCTGCGATCTGCGTCTCCTTGAAGTTGGCCACGATCCACACATCGCGTCCGACCACGGACAGGAGCTGCTGGCCCACCTGGACATAGGCCCCCGGCTCCACGGACTTTTTGGTCACGAAGCCTGCGCACGGGGCGGTGATCCGGGTGTAGGACAGGTCCAGCCGGGCCTGACGGACCTGGGCCTCGGCCTCGCTCGCCTCGGCCCGGCGCTTGTCGACCACGGCCTGGGCCTGGAGCAGTTCGTCTTCGGCGGCCTGGCCCGATGCGACGGCCTGGCGGATCTGAGCCGACTGGGTGTCGATCTTCCTTTTGGCGGACAGAAGCTTGGCCCTGGAGACCGCTGCCTGGGCGCGGGCATGATCGTATTCCTGACGGCTCACGGCCCCGGCTTCGACCATCTCGTCCATACGTTTGAAATCGCTCTCGTCGCGGCTGTGCCCGGCAGCGAACTCGTCCACCCCGGCTCTGGCCTGGGCCAATTCGGACCGGTTGGATGACAGGGCCGCGCTGCGCTGCACCATCAGGGAGCGGGCCGCGGCCACCTCGGCCTCGGCCTCCTGCATGGCCGCCTTGGAGGACTCCAACCGTGCCTTGGCCACATCCAAGGCCACCTGAAAGGTGCGCTGGTCCACCTGGACCAGCAGGTCGCCCTTTTCCACCCACTGGTTGTCATGCACCGGGACCTTGGCCACATGCCCGGCCACGCGCGGGCTCATGGAGACCACGTGGGCCTCCACAAAGGCGTCGTCCGTGGATTCGTGGGTCATGATCCGCAGGTACGCGGGGTAGCCCAGGACCACGGCCAGGACCAGGACCACCGGTCCCAGGACGAGCAGGGTCTTCCTGGAACCCAGGCTCTTGCGCTTGGCGGCCAGTCCCTTCAGCCTGGAGGCAACGCCGTTGTTCGCGTTTTCGTTACTCATCGGTTTCCCTCAAAAAATGATACTTGAAATGCCGTATGAAACGGCCTCCCGACAGGGCCGGGCATGGACATCCGTCGCCCTTCTTACCGATTAAGGCCGAGCCCGCGCAGGACAAAGCCGCTGGCGTGGCGGCAGACCTCGTCCAGGTCGGCGTTTTCGGGCGCGAACAGGCAGACCGCCCGGACCAGGCCGGAGATATACCGGGCCGTCAGGTCCGGGGCCTCGTCGCGGAACACGCCCCTTTCAATGCCGCGCCGGATGATCGTCTCGAACAGTCCCCACAGGTCGGCGCGAAGCTGCTTCCACTCGTCGGTCACCGGACAGGTGACCACAAAGCCCAGCAGTTCCATATTGAAGGCCCTGGCATAGAAGTGCTCGGCCAGGATGCGGACCACTCCGGCCAACTGTTCATCGGGTCCGATCACATTCTCGTCCAGGAACCGGTGCATGGAGTCGATCAGCGTGGAGAACTCCCGGAACAAAACAGCGAAATAGAGGTCGTCCTTGCTCTTGAAATAGAGGTACAGGGTCCCCTTGCCCACCGCCGCCGCGCGGGCCACATCGCTCAAGAGAACCTTGTGAAAGGGCTGCCGGGAAAAAAGTTCGGCAGCCGTATCCAGGATGCGTTGTTCCTTTCCGTTGTTTTCCTTCATGGCCTATACTCCTTATTTTACAAGGGATCGCCGAACGATCCCCGGCCCCGAGCGGGGCCTTTGGACGGGCTCAGTACTGACCGGTCAGTATCGAAGGGGTTCGATTACGCCCCGGTTAGTTGCACTGTCAACTAC
>Ga0075011_10000241_pt1 | contig 28573 bp, 36 predicted proteins | sample TARM_MetaG_T_14_FD_72354 | JGI IMG/M metagenome (GOLD analysis project Ga0075011, IMG submission 72354) | Freshwater microbial communities from Pennsylvania, USA, analyzing microbe dynamics in response to fracking - TARM_MetaG_T_14 | ecosystem: Environmental > Aquatic > Freshwater > River...
GGAAGGAACTGGCCCAAGCGCTGTTCGATCTGATCGACGGCGAGTTGGCCGCCCTGCCGGAGGGCGCCGATCATGCCTGATCGGCTTGGGAACGGGGGTTTACACCCCCGTTCAACCCATGGCGTAACACGCCACACAGTCCCCCTTCCCGGCATCCGGATCCAGCGGTCCAGGAAAAAGGGGGTCCAGTTGCCCGAAAGCGCCCGATACGTCGGTCGGCCAACCATCTGGGGCAATCCGTTCGAGCATCGCCACTGGGGGCACGCCAAGGCGACGCTCCACCATGATCGTTGGCTTCATGGTCAGTTGGGTGCGCTGTCACTCGAGTCGATGGGCTTCTCAGTCGCCGAGATCGATGCGCTCTTCCGCCTGCGTGAGCGCGTAATGACGCGGCTTCACTCACTCGCTGGCTGTAACCTTGCCTGTTGGTGCCCGATCACAAGTCGCTGGTGCCACGCGGACAACCTGCTGCGTATGATTCCCTTCCATGCGGATTGCGAACGGTGGGCGGCATGAACGGACCCCGCTCTCCCGAATGCGCCGAGGCGGTGCGCCGCTGGATGCTCGCCCAGATCAGCGAGCGAGCCAACGTCTTCTATCAGGGGCCGATGCCCGCAGCTGGTGGCGGCGATGCCGGGCACCATTTCACCATCTCGGTCCCGGTGGCCGATGCGGACAGCCTTCTTGGCCTGCGCAGCCTCTCCGGGCCGGTGCTGTCGCCCCCTGGTCTGTCGCCCTGCCTCGATGTCTCTGTCGTGCTGGTGGTGCCCAGCCCCACAATCCAGACCCGTGGCCGCTGGTCGCGCCGCGAGGTCACCGTTCACGTCAAGGGGAACGCATGATGGTCATTCGTCTCCCCCACATGCCCGGCGAGGAACCCGCACCCAGGCAGAACAAGTTTCGCGCGCGGCGCACGCCGTGCAATCAGGGGCATACCCACGCGAGCGCTGCCGAGGCGGGCCGCTGCAACGATCTGACCCTGCTGCAACGCGGCGGGCATATCCGCAACCTCGAGCAGCAGCCCAAGTTCACCTTCACCGATAGCGACGGTCGCCAGATCAAGCAGCTCAGCGGGCAACCCATGCGGTACACCGCCGATTTCCGGTATGACGAGGCCGGGAATGATGGCGAATGGCATGATGTCGTCGAGGATTTCAAGTCGCTGGCCACGATGACCGAGGCGGCGACGCTGCGCCTTGCCCTGTTCAAGCATTACCACCCCGGAAAACTGAAAATCGTGGGCCGTGGCATTGCCGCGCGCGGCACCGGGGGACGGCGAAAGGGAGCCGGGCGATGAGCAGTCGCCGCAATCCGGCGCGCCCGGCCAACAACGTCGTGACCGAAATGGTCATGGAATTGCATCGCCAGCAACAGGCCGGGGGCCTGACCAACATCGGCATGATCGACCAGCAGGGCCGTGTCTGGATCTCCGGAACCATCGACCTCGCGATGCTCGCCCATGTGACGGAATACGCCCTGCGGCGCGAGTTTGCTGCCCCGCGCTACGCCCAAGGTGCCAAGTGAGCGGCCTGCGCCTTTGCGCCACGGCTCGTGCGCAGCGAGACCGGCTGGTGCGCATGGGATATGCCCGTGGCGCGACACAGGCGGCGCTCGCTGCGCGCCTCGGGCTTTCTCCCAGCGGCATATCGCGCATTCTGGCCCGCCTTGATGCCCGACCGGATGCTGCCGAATTGCGCGTCCGGCGGCTGCGCGCGCCACGGCGCACTGGGCCCCGCCCGATCTGGCCTGACTGCCCACCGCATCTGGCCCGCGAATATCAGCGCATCCGCGCGATCATCGGATCGCGAGCCGCGCGAGACCAGCTGCTTTCGATTGAGGCGCGCGCCCGCGCTTCCGTTCCGTTTCCAACATCCGGGAGCCTGACATGAGTCGACCCGCTACCGATCGCATGAAGCACAATCCGCCCCTCGGCACACTCCCGGTGCTGCAATACGTGCTGCCCGCCCAGCTCACGATCGATGCGAGCTATCAGCGCACGCTCGACACAGCGGCAAGCCAGGCCCTGATACGCCAGATCGCCCAGCACTGGGATTGGGACCTGTGCCTCCCTCTTGTCGTCTCGCGCCGCGCCGACGGCAGCCTCTACGTGATCGACGGCCAGCACCGGCTGGCAGCGGCGAGGATACGCGGCGATATCGTGCAGTTGCCCGCCGTTGTCGGCAGCTATGCGTCGACAGCTGACGAAGCGGCGAACTTCGTGCACCTCAACCAGCAGCGCCGCCCGCTCGGCAAGCTCGACCTGTTCAAGGCGGCGGTGGCCAGCGGCGATACCGAGGCGACCGAGATCGTCGCCGCGCTCGATGCCGCCGGTCTGTCCGTCGCGCCGCACATGAACCCGATCTCGTGGGCCCCGGGCGCGCTCGCCAACATCGGTGGCATCCAGGCCAGCTGGCGGCGCCATGGGCCCGACGTCACCCGGCTGGCGCTCCGTGCGCTGCGCGAAGGCTTCGACGGCCAGGTCTTGCATTATGCCGGCAGCATCTTCCCCGGGGTTGCCGCCGTCGTCTCGGCAGAAGCCAGGCAGTTCAGGCCCGCCTTCACCGACAAGTCGTGGGCCGCCCTGATCGCGATGATCCGCAGCAGGACGCAGGACGAATGGCGCAGCGCGATGTTGATGGCCCGCGCCCACGACCCGAACCTGACGTTCCCCAAAGCGAGCGAGAAGGTTCTGCTGGATGCGTGGGATGCCGATGCCGACACGCTGATCACGCCTGCGGCGTCTGCCCCGGCACCCGCTGCATCGACAGCCAAGCCCAGCGCACCGCCTCCCCCCGCCCCGCCGTCGACCGCGCGCACAGGCCGCCCAACAATCCCGACCGGGTTGTTCTCCAAGGGGAAGAACACCGTTGCGCCTGTTGCTACGCCGAAGGCGGCACCTGCGAAGCCCACGGGTGGTGCACCGAAGGCAGCACCGGCGAAGCCCGCGGCTGTCGCCCCCACGCAGTCAGTGTCCGGGACGGCTGGGGCCAGCAGCGGGCTTCGCCGGTTCATCCCCGGCGCTGACCAGAAGGCCTGGTGCAGCCAGTGCGACCGCCGTGTCGGCGCCGCCGAATTTTTCAACTGCAAGGATGCGTTCTGCTCCTTCAAGCGAGAGCCGCGCTGATGTTCCGGATCCTGCTGTTTGCCTACCTTGGCTTTGTCGTCATCCTCGATCTCGCCGCCTTCGCGCTCTACATCAAGATGGATCCCCCGCGCGGCGGCTGGCAGTATCTGGCCCGTGTGACCGACCTCACTGTGATCGCCTGCACAGTCGCGATTGCTGCGCAGGTGATCTCGTGAGCAACCACGTCTCATCCGAGGTCACCAAGCGCCTGCTTGGCAGCGCGACGCGCAAGGCGCTTCTCGCGCTCATGGCCGACAAGGCCAGTGACTATGGCACCGGCATCTGGGCGAGCAAGCAGACGATGGCCGACGAGCTCGAGGTCACCAAGCAGACGGTGATCACCACCATCAAGGGCCTGGTCAACGATGGCCTGCTGGTGGAGGTGGGCCATCGGCAGTGTGCGAATGGCTATCTGGTCGAATATGCCATCGATCTGGCCGCTGTGCGTGCGCTGCCTCTGGTCAAGGCGCATGCAAAGGACCGGTCAAAGGGTTTGACCGGTCAAACTGCTTTACCGGTCAAACTGGCTGACCCCACCGGTCAAACTGCTTTACCCCACCAGTCAAACTGTTTGACCCAAACCATCCAAGAACCATCCTTGAACCATACCCCCCCTACCCCCCGCCGGGGGAGCGAGGGCGCGTCGGCTCGAATTCCTGAGGACTGGAAGCTGCCAGCCATCACCGACCTGCCTGCCTCAATCGCTGCGCTGGCCCGCCAGTGGCCGGCTGGTGCCTACGAGGCCGAGGGCGAGGCATTCCACCAACATTGGCTGGGGCGTGGTCACCGGCGGGCTGACTGGTCCGCGCTGTGGGCGTCGCGGGTTCAGGCCCGGCATGACGCCGTGATGCGGTCGGCCAAGGCTGGCGTGGCCTATGCGGCGGCTGGAAGCGTTGCCAGCCAGGCCGCGCCGCCGGTGGAGCGAGCCCCGGTCACCGCCAAGCGCCGCGAGGATGCGCGCTCGGCAGAGTTGCACGATGCGCTGGCCGAGCAGCTGGGGCAGCGCCTGTGGGAGCAATGGTTTGCCCCGGCGGCCCTGATCTTCGACGAAAGCGGCGGCCTGGTCGTGGTGGCCCCGACCGCTTTCAGCCGCACCCAACTCGAAACCGCGCATGCCGCATCCATCGAGGCTGCGCTCGCCACGCTCGGGCGGGGCGTCGACTGGATCCGGTTCATCGCAGACAGCGCCGCAACACCGGCAAAAGGAAAGAAGGGGGGCTCGCAGCGTGGTTGAGGCCGGACAAAACGATTGGTGCATCCTGCGGACGCAATCTGCCAACACGCTCGGCCTTGCCGCTGCCCTTACCGATAGCGGCTGGCGTGCATGGACCCCGACCGAGGTGATCACACGCCACCATGGACGGCGGCCCATCGTTCGGCAGGAGATTACTGTCCCGCTGATGCCGTGCCTGGTCTTTGTCGGCTGGACGCACCTGGAGGAAATGATCGCGCTCGCCCGGTCCACCATGTCCTATCGCACTTGGGATCCGGCAGCGAAGCGCATGGTCGTCCGCGGCTATCCACACTTCCGGGTGCTGCAAGTCGGGGATCGCTATGCCCGTGTGACTGATTCCTCGCTCACTGGCGTGCGGCTGGCCGAGAGCACCCGCGCCGTGAAGGTCAAGCAGCTGACGCTCAAACCGGGTGCGCAGGTCCGGATGATCGGCGGCTTGCTCGACGGGCTGCTGGGCAAGGTGGAAACCATCAGCGGCAGGTTTGCCCAGGTGCGCTTTCCCGGCTGGCATATGCCGCTGGCGACCGCTGTGCATCTGATCGAAGAGGTGAAATCGTGAGTAGGCCGGAATTCCAACCGGAGGAACTCGCCGCCATCAGCATGATGATGAGGGCTTCGAAGGATCTGCCGGACGAGATGTGGGCCGTTGCCGCCGTGCAGAACCTGGCCTGCCTCTATGCGAAGATTGAGCCGCTGCTGCCGGAAGTCGACAAGGCCATGCTGATCGGAATAGGCGGCTATATCGCGCATTTGGGGAAGGCCGAAATGATGGCTGAAATTCAGGCCGGGATGGCTATTGCACGGGCGCTGAAAAAACCTCCGATCTAAGCCGCCTCCATCTCGCGATGGCGCATCAACGCCTCCCGCGCGGCCTCGGCTAGATCGCCGCGATGCCGGGGCAGCGTGACATTCGGCCCAGCATTGGTGATGCTCTTTTCGAACTTGGGCAGCTGCGGCGGGCCAATGTTCGCGAGGATGTCCAAACTTGCTGCATATCAACGCAGGTTTGAGCTTAGCTTCTCCTCAAATCCATCCAATATGGCGGAAATACCTCAGTTTTAACCTGCGATTGATAGATGGTGAGATAACCTGTTCAGGTTCATTTGCGCCTAGGGGGATTCGTGCCTTTCTACTTTCGTAAGTCGGTCAATGCCGGACCTTTCCGCTTTAATTTCTCCAAGAGTGGAGTCGGCATCTCGGTCGGCGTAAAGGGGCTTCGTGTCGGAACTGGGCCAAGAGGGCATTATGTGCAGGCCGGTCGAGGTGGCTTTCATTACCGCGCATCGCTGGGTGGGGAGCGGACCAGGCGGCAGCCATCTTTCGCGGCTAGCGGACGCCCGCCAATAGCGCCTCCGCAGCACGCGGTAGACGACATGATCGCGGTGACATCTAGTAACGTGCTGGAGATGCAAGATTCGGCTTTCGCCGATGTGCTCGCGGACCTCAATCAGAAGCATAAGCAAATGCAGATGAGCATGACTCTGCTGATTGCGAGCACTGCGCTGGCTGTTCTGGTTTTGGCGAGCATCGGCTCGGGCGCTATCGGCATTTTCCTTTTGGTGCCGATCGCTTGGGCCATCGGCGCATGGCTTGACTCGTTCAAGCGCGTCGCAGTGCTGTTTTATGATGTTGAGGACGATACCCAGCAGCGGTTCGCCGCGATCTGCGCAGCCTTTGATGAGCTGGCAAATTGTGAGGGAAAATGGCATATCGAGGCGGGAAAAGCCGTCCATGACCTGACGACGTGGAAACAGCAGGCCGGAGCCTCGCATCTCGTCAGACGTAACGCTACGACCCTCGACTACCGGTTACCGCAGGTTCTGCGATGCAATGTAACGCCGCCAGCCTTTCAGGTTGGCAAGCGAACGATCTACCTCTTGCCCGATGTCGCTTTGATTCACGATGCCAGCGGGTTCGGAGCGGTCAGCTACCACGCCTTGCAGGTGAACTGGCAGCCATCAAACTTCATCGAAACAGATCAGGTTCCGCGTGACGCAGAAATCGGCAGCTATACGTGGGAGCATCCCAACAAGTCAGGCGGGCCGGATCGGAGATTCAAGAGCAACAAACGCCTTCCGGTTTGCCGCTACGAGGCGATGCATCTTGCCAGTGCCAGCGGCATGAATGAGCTTCTCGAATTTTCACGGCGCGGCTTCGTGCAGCCGCTGGTAGCTGCTTTCCAGGCTATGCCCGCAAATAGCGAGATCGACGCGATCCGTGCGCTACCGAAGCGCTGAGCGAGAGATCGATTTGGCAAAGCGGAGATGACCGCGCGGATCGAGGGTGCCGTTGACATATTCTAGCGACGTGGGGTATCTTGAGATCGAACAGGCCTTATATGCCAAAGCAACACCGAAGCGCGTGCTTATCCCCTTCGGATCGTTTGCATAAATCCTGCCTTCTGCGGGTGTGCCGCTGCATGGATATAGCCTACCATGCTCACAATCGCTGCAAACTTCGAGTTATCCGGCCTTCAGCGTGCCGCTAAAGCATTCGGAGCGCAACAGATGCCGTTCGCATCATCGCTGGCGCTTACGCGGCTTGCGCAGGGTGTATCGGCAGATGAGGCGGAGTCTGTCAGGGAAATCTTCGATAATCCAACACCATTCACCCAGAAGAGTTTCGCCGTCACAGCCGCCACGAAGAAAAAGCCCATAGCTTACGTGCAGGCGAGAAAAATCGCCGCACAATATCTGGCACCATATGTATATGGTGAAGATCGGTTTCTCGGGGGCAAAAAGGCTATGCTTGTGCCCCGTGATGTGGGGCTAAATCAGTTTGGCAACTTGCCGCGGAACAAGTTGAAAACACTGAAGGGCAAGCCAAATATCTTCGTAGGAACGATTAAGTTTAAGAAGTCTGGGAAAACAATATCAGGTATTTGGCAGAGACCAGACAATGGCCTGCGCAGATCTGGCTATCGAGGAACAAAGGGCGCTACGCGTGGAGCTAAAACAGCAAGCTCTGTTGCTGGGACGGCCACCGGCCTCAAGCTCTTGATCCAGTTTGAGGATACTACCCCGGCTCCCAAGCACTTACCGTTCTACGAGCGTGCGAGGGCCTATGTCGCGAAGCACGCGAGGGACGAATTCACCACTGCCCTGCGTCAGGCATTCGAGACCGCCCGTCGCGGTCGGCACCGGTAGGTGCCCCCCTCCCTCGGCTGCGCCCCTCCCATAGGGGGGGGGCGGTTGCGGGTCCTTCCGACCCCTATCGGAAACGTGGGTAATTGCGCGCCGCGTTGCGCGGCCAGCTACGGATCTGAAAAGGTGTCCGCACCCAAATGTCCGCACCAATTGAGCTCATCTCGATCCGCGAATTCGCACGGCGTGACGGTTGCGATGACAAGCTTGTTCGTCGAGCCGTAAAGTCCGGAAAACTTTTGGTTTCGGATGATGGCAGAGTTGATGCGGCACAGGTTGGATCAGCCTGGCGGAGGACCAATCGACGCGCGGCATCAGGTGCGGACAAACATGCACCGAAGAGTGCGGACAAACGGAAAGTGTCCGCACCCAAAAAGGCGGTGGATAAAATGTCCGCACCTGCGGACGATAAGCTTCGAACTGCGGTCGAAGACATCATCGGGGAGGAAAGCAGCAACTTCCTTGATGACGTGCTCGCAGGAAAATTTCACCTTCTGGGCGACGCTGAGAAGATCAAGGAAAATGCTCTCGCGGCCAAGCACCTTCTCGCCGCGCGGAAGGAAGCCGGAGACCTGATCGAGGTCGAGCGAGCAGAGGCGCTGTTTTTCGAAACGGCCAGGGCAGAGCGAGATGGTTGGATCAGCTTCCCGACCCGCATAGGCCCGCTCCTCGCTGCGGACCTTGATGTCGATGCGGACCGGGTCGTTGAGGCTCTCACGATCTATGTCCAACAGCAACTCGAGCAACTCGGCGACCCCGCAGCCGACTTCACCGCTCGCACTTAACGAGGAAAGGCTACGCCGCGCTCGACACCGCGGCTGGACACCGCCGCCCCGGATCAGCATTCCGGAATGGGCGGATCGATTTCGAAAGCACAAGGACGGCACGAACTGGCGGACCTCGGAGGTCGAGGTGGCGCGCGGGCCGATGCTGGCACCGACTGAGCCGGGCGTTCACATTGTCACCGCGATGGTGGCAACGCAGCTGCTGAAAACGTCGCTCATCGAGAACATTACGGGCCATAAGGCCCATCTCGACCCTTGTGACATGCTGCTGGTTCAACCGAAGGAAGATGCTGCCGAGCAATTCTCCAAGGAGCGCATCGCCCCCTTTATCGCTGCTACACCGGTTCTTCGCGTCCTGATTGGCACAACCAAGACGCGCAAGTCCGAAGAGACGCTGCTCTACAAGTCGTTCCCCGGTGGCTTCCTGGCCCTTGTCGGCGCTGGCAGCCCCGACAACCTCGCCCGCCGCCCTGTGCGGATTGTCATGTATGACGAGGTCGACAAATACCCGGTTACCCGGGAGGGTGACCCGATCGACATCGGCGATGAGCGCACCGCCAAATTTTCAAACTGGCTATCCGTTCGCGCGTGCTCTCCGACCGTCAAGGACGAAAGCCGGATTGAAGCCAGCTATCTGGAGTCCGACCAGCGCCGCGCCTCGGTAGCATGCCCTCATTGCGGCCACCGCCAGTTTCCGGACTTCTTCAAGCACGTTGAATGGGAGAAAAGCGAAAACGGCCATCGGCATCGCACGGAAACCGCCAGGCTCTACTGTGAAGCCTGCGGTGCAGGCTGGAGTGAGGGTCAGCGCAGAAAAGCGCTCCAGACCATTCGGTGGCACCAGACGCGCCCGTTCGAGTGCTGCGGTGAGCAGCAAGCACCCCTGGAAGCATACGATTCGGCTTGGCGCTTGGTCGCTGACGGCGCGGTCGACACTATCTGGGACTGGTGGAGCAGCGACCTTCACGCGGTCTACCGGGCGAAGTGCAGGATTTGCGGTGATTGGGCTGTCCCGAATGAGCATGCCGGCTTTCAAGCTGGCAAACTGTTTTCCCCCTGGGCGAAGGACAGTCCGGCGCACATTGCAAGGAAATGGATCGCAGCCGACGGCGACGAAGACAAGAAGCAGGTCTGGTACAATACCCAGAACGCCCAGACGTATCGCAAGCATGCCGGGCGGGAAATCGTTCTGAATGGGCTCCTCGCCCGACGCGAAAATTGGCCAGCGGGTACCATCCCGGATGGTGTCGCCCTTCTCACCGCCGGCATCGATATCCAAGACTATCGCGTTGAAATCGAGGTTGTCGGATGGGGTCGGGACGAGGAAAGCTGGTCGATCGAGCATCACGTCATCGATGGCGAAATGTCCGATCCTTCGACCCGGACTGCCGTTGAAGAGTATCTGTTGCGCACATGGCAGCGGAATGATGGAACGCAGTTCGAGATAAGGGCGGCATGCATCGATTCCGGCGGCCATCACACCGATGCAGTCTATAGCTTTTCGAAGGCGAACCTCGGCCGCAAGTGGTGGGCCATCAAGGGTGAGAGTGCCCGAACGGGCTTCCGCAACCCTGTCTGGCCGGTCAAGCGGCCCAGCTCGCGATCACGGAAAAGCTTCCGGCCCATCATCATCGGGGTCAATGCCGCAAAGGATTTCGTTCGCGACGCGCTGCACAAGGATACGCCGGGCGCGCGCTATATGCACTTCAATGGCGATTGGGATCAGCCTGCCTTTGAGCAGCTGACGGCCGAACGAATCCAGGTCGAGGGTGAAGGTGCCCTTCGCATCCGCAAATGGGTGCCGATCCCTGGGCGTGCCAATGAGCGTCTCGACTGCCGCGTCTATGCCTATGCAGCTCTACGCGGGCTGATCCATCTGGGGCTGAAACTGAACCGCGAAGCCGACAAGATCGGCGCCGCGATCGGCATCATCATCACGGCGATGCGCGGCAACGATGAGCAGTCGGCCGTCGAGCAACACCAGGAGTTGGCGCAGCCAGACGTATCGGCAGGGCCACAGAAACATGAGCAGACCGGCCCCAAACCTTTGGGGAAGCGAACCATAGGTCGCAGGTTAGCCTGAGGGAAAAAGCATGCGCTTCGACCGCAATACCAGCCTGCTGGCCGGCATGGATGATAGCGTGCTGCGCGCCCGTCTGGCGCAGATGCAGCAGGATTACCTTGATCTGAGTTCCGGCCGTAAAACAGTCAGCGGTGCCTATGCGCAGGGCGATGGCAGCAAGTCCGTCACCTATGATCGCACGAATATTGCCCAGCTGATCCAGGCTATCAGGCAACTGCAGGCACAATTGGGGCTCATCGATAATCCGCGCCGCGCCATCGGGGTGCGCTTCTGATGGCCTCCCCGCCCTCGATCATTGATCAGAGCGGACGGCCGATCCCCGCTGGGGAAATCGAACGTATCCGTGAAAGTGCACGGCGAAGCGGCAGCCGGATGCGTGGTCTGAACGGCCCCATGCCGCAGCTGTTCCCGTATGACGGCGCAGACTGGGGCTCCAAGGAGCTGGGCGGTTGGAACCCATGGATCCGCTCGCCAGATGCAGAAATCAACCTGCATCGCGATCGGATGGCGGGCCGCGTCCGCGATCTTCGCCGCAATGACCCGTGGGTTTCCGGGGCGATCAGCCGGATCCTGGATTCGACGATCGGCGTCTCATACCGCTTCGTCTCGAAGCCGGATTATCGGGCTCTGGCCCTACACGCCAAGGGATTTGATGCCAGCTGGGCAAAGGAGTACCGTCAGGCTCTGGAAGCCAAGTGGAGGAACTATTCCGACGACATCGGCCGCTTCGCGGATCTCGGTCTGCACAAGACGATGTCGCAGATCTGGCGCGTTGCCCTCGGACATAAGCTTGTAGACGGCGAAAGCCTGCTGGTGGCACATTGGCGTCCCGATCGCATTCATGCCGGTGGCGCGACCTATGCTACCTGCTTTCAGGGCGTTGACCCCGATTTGCTGTCGAACCCGCATCAAGGGCCTGATACCCGCTTCATGCGCGGCGGTGTCGAGATCGACGTAGACGACGTCCATGTCGCCTACCACCTGCGCCGGGCGCATCAGAATGATTGGTACAATTCCGTTCAGAGTATGGAATGGGACCGCATCGAACGCGTCGACCCCGATGGCTGGCGGCGTGTCTATCACGACTATGACCCGGAACGGTTTGGCCAGAGCCGCGGCGTTTCGGTTTTTGCTCCAGTCATCGGAAAGCTCAAGATGCTGGCCCGCCTCTATGGCGTGAAACTCCAAGCAGAGAACGTAGCCGCCGCATTCGGCCTCTATGTGACGTCGCCATATGATTTCGATATGGTCCGAGAGGCACTCGACAACCCGGACGACGAAGATAAGGCATTTGGCTGGTACCAGGATATGCGTTCCGATTTTCACTCGGAACGCAATCTGCAGGTCAATGACGTCCGTCTCGCGACGCTCGCCCCGGGCGAGGACATCAAGTCGGTAGCACCTGGCGGCGGTCAACAGGATATTCGCCCATTCGCCCATGAAATGCTGCGCGCAGTATCGGTCTGCCTCGGGACCTCTGCGGAAGAGGTGCACAACGACTATTCGGATGCAAGCTGGAGCTCTGCGCGCGCCGGCATCGTCCAATCGGAAAAAACCTACACCCGCCGGTGTGAAGAATTTGAACTGAACACGGCTGCGCCTGTCCTGTCGACTTGGCTGGAAGAGCCCTTCGAGCGCGGGGAATTGCCACTGCCGCGTAATGCCCCATCCTATCTGGAAATGCGCACGGCGTATTCGCGCGGACGTTTCCTAGGCGCTGCCCGTGGCTGGGTCGATCCGGTCGCTGAACGCCAGGGTGTCGTGCTCGGGCTCGATGCCGGGTTGTCGACGATGGAAGAGGAATGTGCGCGCCAGGGCGCTGACTGGGAAGAAAACCTCGAGCAGCGTGCCATCGAGTTCAATCGCATGAAGGAACTCGGCCTGCCACGCCCTGAGTGGCTTGGCGCTGATGCAACGGCCACTCAGGCCTCGCAACCTCCGGCCAAGGAACAACCCTGATGTTCATCGATGTGACGCGGCACGGCGGTCTCAAGGTTTTGCGCTTGTCAGTTTCCGCCATCGCCTATCTGAGCGATCTATCGGACGGCTGCGCCATTCACTTGATCGGTGGTGAAACGGTGCGGGTCAACGAGGACCTTGCAGTGATCGAGGCCCGGTGCATGGTTCCGAGGGCAGATGTTTCTCCGGCGCCAGCCCCCCCTACCCCACGCCGAATGAATCGGGGGAAAGGCCAATGATCGCATTCCCCCGGCACCTCGCCACCGGCTTGTTCAATAGCCCAATCGCACTCGATGACGCCGCCGCCCCGCTGGCTCTACAGCTGCTTGAACGCTCACTCGGCTTCAATGCCGATGGCGGTGCAGCGACGGATTTGGGCGCAGGTGATGAGTGGGGGGGGCCGCGCAGAAATCGCGAGCGCGAAGTCGATTGCCCATACGATATCATCGCAGGCGTTGCCGTCATCCCCGTCAAGGGCATTCTGATTCAGCGCCTTGGTTGGATGTGGTGGTATGGCGAATTGTTCGGCGTGTCTGGCTATGACCGGATCCGCTACCAGTTCATGCATGCCCTCGCCAACGATGCTGTCGATGCGATCGCATTCGATGTCGATAGCCCAGGCGGCGACGTGGCGGGTTGCTTCGATCTCGTCGATACGATCTATGGCGCGCGCGGCATCAAGCCGATTGCTGCAATTCTGGGCGAAAATGCATATTCCGCTGCATATGCGATCGCTTCAGCTGTAGATCCTGGCAGGCTCTGGGTTCCCCGCACTGGCGGCACTGGCTCGGTCGGAGTGATCTACATCCACCTGAGCATCGCAGACTGGCTTGCCAAGTCCGGCATTACGCCGACGCTGATCACGAAGGGCGCTTTCAAGGGCGAAGGCAGCGAGATGGTGGAACTGTCCAAAGGCGCGCGCGCGCGTCTGCAAAAGGATATCGACATCGTCGGCGAGCTCTTCGACGTCACAGTCGCGCGAAACCGCAAGCTCACGCGCAAACAGGTTTTCGACACTCAGGCCGGTACCTTCCTTGGCTCTGATGGCATCGACATTGGCTTCGCCGACGCAGTTTCTGCGCCGGATGAGGCGTTCCGGGCGCTGCTCGAGCAGCTTTGATACTGCTCCGGGGGCCCGGCCCCGGAAAGGCCCAAACAGGAGACTACCATGAATATTGGCCGCCTCTCGGCCGGTACGAGCCGCTTTGCGCACCTCACCGGCCTTTCCCGCCGTTCTCGTCTCGCCGAGGACGATAACCAGGACGACAATGACGAACCCAATGGCAAGAAGTCCCGTGCTGCCGATGATGACGACGGCGACGAGGATGAGCCGAAGGGCAAGAAGTCCCGCCGTGCCACCGACGATGACGACGGCGACGAAGACGAGCCGAAGGGCAAGAAGTCGCGTGCCGCCGATGATGACGATGGCGACGAGGATGAGCCGAAGGGCAAGAAGTCGCGCCGTGCCACCGACGATGGCGACGGTGATGAAGACGAGCCGAAGGGCAAGAAGTCGCGCCGTGCCGCGGACGACGAAGAAGGCGATGATGACAAGGAAGAAATGAGCGGCCGAAGCGCGCGGGCATCTGCCCGGATGCGCGAACAGGCGCGGATCGCAGCAATCCTGGGTCATCCGTCGGCCGCACACAACCTGCCTTTGGCCGTCAGTCTCGCCTGTGAAACGCGCATGACACGGCGTGAAGCCATTGCCGTGATGCGCGGTCAGGCGGCCAACGTCCGCGATGACGGTGACGACGACTATGTCCCTCGCAATCGTCATGCGCGCGAGGACCGCGCATCGCGCAATCCGCGCATTGGCAGCGAACAACAGATCAGCGGAAAGCAGGCTGTCAGCGCGAGCTGGGACCATGCTTTCCAGAAGGCGGGCATCAAAACCCGCTGATCCCTTCCCCCGGGCGGCCCACGCTTGCCCTTGCTTAATGGAGCCCTGCCATGGGAAATCCCACCAACCCCGTGTTCACTGAACTGCGCCATGAAGGTGGCTACGTTGTCTGGGACCCCAGCAACGGCATGCTCACGCGCGAGGCGATCATGCTCATATCCGGCAGTGGCGTCTGCACCGCTGGCCTGGTGCTGGGCGCCCAGCTGACCTCCGGCGCTGCAGCAGCGACGGCCATCGGCACGAATACCGGAAGCGGCACTTTCGGCACCATCACCGTGGCTGGTGCTGAGATCGGCAATTACACCGTCGAGTTCAACGATGCGACGCATTACGTCGTTTCGAATCCCAAGGGGATCGAGATCGGCCACGGCACCACCGGCACTGCCTTCAGTGCCGGGGGCCTCAGCTTCACGATCACCGCCGGCGGCACTGCCTTTGTCGCGGCCGACAGTTTCACCATCGCAGTGACCGGCACCCTGAAATATGGCCCCTGGGACCCGACGGCAACGAATGGCCTCCAGCGGGTGGGCGGCATTCTCTGGAGCGGTCATCGCGATGCCACGTCGGCAGATCGCCGCGCCGTCGCCAATGTGCGCGGCCCGATGAAGGTGCAGGCCGCAGAACTGGTCTGGGGTGCCAATGTCACCACCCTCGCCCAGCAGAACGCCGCGCTCGATGCGTTGTCGCAGCTGGGCATTCTGCACGCCTGACCTGGCGCGGCCGGGGCGCCGCACCTTTCCGATCAACACTGGCGGCTGAACGCCGCGCGACGCCTCCGGCTGCAAGGTTCAGCAGCCCAGCGATGGAGTTTCAACGATGTCGATTATCAACGTCTTCCGTCAGGATCCGTTCTCCGAAGTGGCGCTGACCAGTCAGGTCGAACGCATCCCTCACCTGCCCACCATGCTTGGCGATTATGGCGAAGCATTGTTCACGAACAATCCGATCCGCACCACGGCACTCGCCGTCGAAGAGCGCGATGGACAGCTGTCCGTGCTGCCCATGAGCCAGCGCGGGCAACCGACGAATTCGGAACGCCAGACCGAGCGCCGCAAGATGCGGTACTTCGACGTGCCGCGCATCTTCAACGGCGATACCATCCATTCGCACGAGCTTCAGAACATCCGCGAATTCGGGCAGGAATCGGTGCTGATGCAGGTTCAGACCGAAGTTGCACGCCGCCTGGCCGGCCCCACGGGCTTGCTCTCGGTTCTGGATTATACCGAAGAATTCCAGCGTCTGGCCGCCGTCCAGGGTCTTCTGCTCGATGCCGACGGCAGCGTATGGTTCAACTGGTTCGATGAGTTCGGATTCACGCAACCGGCTGAAATCGCGTTCAATCTCGACGCGAAGACCGAATACAGCCTGCGTCCGATCATCAATGCCCTGGTGCGATCGATGGCCCGATCCTCGAAGGGCGCATTCAATACCCAGACCTCGGTCACCGCCCTTTGCGGCGACAGCTTCTTCGACGCATTCATCACCCATCCCGATGTCGAAAAGACCTACAAGAACTGGTCGGATGCTGTCGAGCTGCGCAAGGGCGGGGCATTTCAGACCTTTCCCTTCGCTGGCGTTGAATGGGTCAACTATCGCGGTTCGGACGACAACACGACGATCAAGATCCCCGACGACAAGGTCAAGTTTTTTCCGGTCAACGCGCCCGGCGTGTTCGAAAAGGCCATGGCGCCCGGCGAATCCTTCGACTGGATCAACACCCCGGGCAAGGAACGCTACGTGCTCCCGATCTTCGATCGCGACCGCAATGCCTGGTGGCGCATGGAGGCGTACGAGTACCCGCTGTTCATCTGCAAGCGCCCCGAAGTGCTGCGGACCGGCAAGCAGGGCGCCTGATGTCGATCAACTGGGATGATCTCGTCCTCGGGCCCGTCATGGGTATTTTTGGGGACGGGATCATCTACATGCCTCGCGTCGGCGCACCGGTCCCGATCCAGGATGCAGTGTTCGATGAAGAGGCAAAAGAGCTTGTCATCGGCGATGATGGGCAGGCTACCACCCAGAAAATGCCTGTTTTGGGCATTCGTCTGGCCGCGCTCTCCCCTGATCTGTCCGTCGAGCCACGCCAGAATGACCGTGTACAAATCGTCAAAACAGGCAAGGTCTTCCTTGTCCGGGAGCCTATCCCGGATGGGCATGGGCATGTCCTCATGAAGCTGATGGCCACCTCATGACCACATCTTCCGATCTGCTCGACATGGTCAAGACGGCTATCCTGGACGCTGATACTGCTGCGGGGAGCCGGGTCTATTGCCCGGGCGACTGGCCATCACAGGCTTCGACAGTTCCTCAGGTCAAGCTGCGCATTTTGACCGAGATCCGGGCTGCTCTTGCCCGCTCTGGTGCCCCACAATTCACGACCGTTGCAACGATCCGGGCATTTCTCGAGGTCCATAGCCCTGCCCTTGAGGATGACGGCGGCGCCAGTGCGGCGGAGGCAGATGTCTGGGCACTCAAGCGCCAAATCGATGTTGCAATCGTGAATTCCTATCCGCTCACAAGCGCCATCCAATATATCCCGTCCATGCGGGCCGGGTTCTCCATCCAGGCTGACGGCGCGATGCATGTGGCCACCATCACCATGGATATCGACCTCGAATTTTTCGAGGGGACTGAAAATTTCGCGCCTGTGGATGCGAACGACCTCGATGGGATCGATCTTACCGCCGTCGAATACCCACCCGTCACCCTGGCGGTAAACCTCACCGAATAGCAGGAGACAGCCATGCGCATTGTCAGCGTGCCGGGCCGGCGCATCGTCGACCCCATTTCCCGCCGCGTCGTTGACGAAGCCGGGCTCGAAGTCAGCGAATTCGACCCTTTCTGGACGCATCTGATCGAAGATGGTGATGTCGCGATCCTGACAGAATCGTCCGCCGCTCCGGCCGAAGGTGCTTCGTTGACCAACGAACCCGTACCCCACGACACCAAGGAGTAACAGGCCGTGACGATCAATTTCACTGGCATTCCGTCGAACCTGCGCGTGCCGCTGTTCTACGCGGAACTTGATCCCACCTATGCGAACACAGCCGCCCAGGATCAGCGAGGCCTGCTGGTCGGCCAGATGAGTGCACCGGGAACGTACACTCCTGGCGCCCTGGTCAAGCTGACCTCCGCGTCCGACGGTATTGCGGCTGCGGGAGCGGGATCCGTGCTGGCGCAGATGATCAAGGCCTGGCGCGACAACGACCCATCGGGTGAGGTGTGGGTTCTGCCCATTGCCGATGCAGACAGCGCCATGGCCGCGACCGGCAGCTTTACCATCACTGGCTCGGCCACCGCTGCGGGTACGCTGCCGCTCTATGTCGGCGGTATGCTGGTTTCCGTGTCTGTTTCCACGGGCGACACGGCTGCGACGGTGGCGACAAATGTGGCGACGGCGATCAACAACGCAGCTGCTGGCGTAACCGCAACTGCTTCCTCCGGCATCGTGACGCTGACTGCCGCCAACAAAGGCACCGTTGGTAACGGCATCGATCTGCGTGTCGCCTATCAGGGCACCGCCGGCGGACAGAAGGTCCCCGCCGGTCTCTCGGTGGCGATCGCCGCCATGGCGGGCGGGGCAACCGATCCCTCCCTCGCCTCACCTCTCGCAGCGCTCGGCGACAAGACCTTCGATTTCATCGTATCGGGCCTCAACAACACGATGGCGCTCGATGCTCTCAAGGCGCTGCTGTCCGACAGCAGCGGTCGATGGTCGCCTATGCAGCAACTCTATGGCCATGTGTTCACGGCCATGGCGGGTACGGCAGGAACGTTGGCGAGCGCCGGCGTTGCCCGCAACGATCAGCACCTTTGCATCATCGGCTTCAACGATTCTCCGACCCCATTCTGGGTCTGGGCGGCTGGCATGATTGGCGCTGCGGCGGTCAGTCTGCGGGATGATCCCGCCCGGCCGCTCCAGTATGTCGCCGTCAGCGGCATCCTGCCGCCTCCGATTGCTTCCCGGTTCCCGATCGGCCTGCGCAACTCCACGTTGCTCTACAGCGGCATTTCGACATGGATCGTCGATGCTGGCCACAACGTCGTGATCGAGAACATGATCACGACCTATGTGGTCAATGCCCAGGGAAACAGCGACAACTCGTATCTCGAGGTCGAGACGCTGTTCACGCTGATGTATGTGCTGCGCTTTATGCGCAACCGCATCCAGACCAAATTCGGCCGCATGAAGCTGGCGGCGGATGGCACACGCTTGCCCGCCGGCAGCAGGGTCGTGACGCCCTCGTCGATCAAGGCCGACCAGATCGCGGCCTATCGCGAACTGGAAAGCGCTGGTTTCGTACAGAACGCCGCCGCGTTCGCGGCCGGGCTGGTGGTCGAGAAGGACACGACCAATCCCAACCGGGTTAACGTGCTTTGGCCGGGCACGCTCATCAACCAGCTGCGCATTTTCGCGATGCTGGTCCAATTTCGCCTGAGCTGAGGAGGGCACTGTGGCTGACAAACTTCTTGCCGGGGTGGCATATGTCACGATCGACGGCACTTCGTACTCGCTCGCAGGCGAAGGCAACTACCGCCTTTCTACCCGCAAACGGGAAACGCTCACGGGCCAGGATGGCGTGCACGGCTTTTCCGAGATGCCAACGGCCGGCATGATCAGCTGGAAGGGGCGCGACAGCGGCTCGCTGAGCATCCAGGCACTGAATGACGCGGTCGACGTGACCGTCCAGCTGGAGCTCGCAAGCGGCAAGAACGTGATCGCGCGCAACGCCTGGCGTTCGGGTGATCCGATTGAGGTCAATAGCGAGGACGGGACCTTCCCCGTCGTGTTCGAATCGCCCGATGTGACGGAAAACTGACATGGATATGCCCGCAGCCGACGAAGCATCGGAAATCCCCGAAACGCTCACCATCACCCTTCGCAAACCTATCGAGCACGCCGGTGGCAAGATCGAGAGCATCACCTTGCGCGAGCCCACGGCAGACGAGTGGGCGCGCTGGGATGGAAAGGAAGGCGTCGAAGCCGATATCATCGCCATCTCCACCATCGCCGGTATTCCGCAGGTTGCCGTGCGGAAGATGACCGTCAGCGATCTCCTGAAGGGATCGAGATACCTCGCTCGTTTTTTGGCCTGAGGCCATTGGACTGGCGCGTCCGGCTGGTCGTGCTCGGCAGGATGTTCGGCAAGTTCCCTGACGAAGTCGCTACGCGGCCATGGTCAGTACTAAATCAATGGCTGGAGGTGGCTGATGGTTGAGGAAGTCGCAAGGGTCGGCGTCGGCATCGTCGGGGATGATCGCACCGACAAGGCGTGGCAGTCTGCTGAGAAACGGGCCAAACGGGCGCAGAAGCGTATCGGGGACCTCAACCGCAATGCGCTCAATGACAATGAGCGGCGGACGGCCAGTTCGGCAAAGTCCATCCTTGGTTCGATGGCGCGGGTTGAGCGGGCGACAGCGAGCGCCTTTGGCAACAAGTCATTGGTCAAAACCCTCGCTGGCCGCCTGAGCGGGCTGACAGAGGCATCTTCTGCACTGGGCGAGGGATTTGCTGCCGCATCGCTTGCCGGTGACGGCCTTGCCGCCACAGTCGGCGTTGCAGGGATCGCGGTTGCCGGAACGGTGGGTGTGATGGGTGCCGCTGCTTACGCCGCGTTCAAGTTTTCCGATGGTTGGGCCAAGAGTGCGGCACAATTGTCCCGGACCGCTGAAATCATCGGCATATCCACGAAGGCCCTGACCGAGTTTTCCGCTGCTGCGGAGCGTGCAGGCATCGACAAGGGCACTGCCACGGGCGCCTTGGGCGGCCTGTCGCAGACCCTGAATGACGCGCGATATGGCCGCAACACCCAGGCCCTGGAGGTTCTGCGGCGTCTCGGCATCCGTATGAAGCTCAACAAGGACGGCACAGTCAACACGGCCGCCATGCTTCCCACGATCGCGAATGCCATCAAGGGCCAGAATTCCAGCGGTCGTCGCACCGTGGCCAGATTGCTCGGCATTCCTGAGGCCGCCCTGCCCGCCTTCAGCCAGGGCGGAAAATCACTCGCAGCGGACATGAGGGATGCCGACAAGAACGCCGTCGTCATTGATGATGCAACTGGCCAGAAAGCTCGCGTCGCGGATCGGAAGCGCATCATTAGCGATCAGCATATCGATGCTGCCAAAAACGAGGCGGGTCGACGCGTGTCCGAGGCGATGAGCGGCAATCTGGGCGATGCCCGCGATCGCGCAACAGAAGCATTCAATGATGCCGTGCATGGCGACTTCAAATCGGCGTCCAAACGCATTGGTGAAGCAGGGAGCTCTTTGCTGAAAGCTGCTGATACCCTCACGAGCAACATCGCGCACGTCACGGATCCTATCGCTGGCCATGTCCAGGCTATGGCGGACAAACAGAAGATTTGGGGTAGCGGAGCAACGCCAGATTTTGGATCGGCAACAGGAAAAAAGGCTGGCGATTTCCTGACGTTCTTCATGCGCCGTGGCTGGAGCAAGGAAGCCTCGGCCGGGATCGTGGCCAACATGATCGCGGAAAGCGGTTTGAACCCTTCGGCTGTGGCGGACAGCGGCCAAGCGTTTGGGCTTGGTCAGTGGCATCCCGACCGGCAGGCTAATTTCCGGCGCATTTTTGGCCACGACATCCGAAAATCGAACCAGTGGGAGCAGGCAGCCTTCTACGATTGGGAGTTGCGCAACACGCACAAGAAGGCTGGCGATATGCTGCGCAACACCAAGTCGGCGTCGGAGGCTGGTCAGATCATTTCACGATATCATGAAGCGCCGGGAGATGCTGATTTCCAGGCGTCACGGCGGGGTGATATCGCCGAAACCGTCGCCCAAACACCTACAGCCCAGCAACCTGTTCCCGTAAAGGTGGATGTTCATGTTCGGCATGACAAGCCGCCAAAGGTCACTGTGACGGCTGGCGCTGGAAGCAAACCAGCTGTCAGTCATGCCATGGCAAATTAAGGCGCAATCCTCTCCCCATCGGAACCCACTTCATACCATCCTTTGCGAAGATAGTAATTACGCATTATCTTCTTTGCAAGAATTGCATAAATTACAAATATTGGCGCGCTTACAATTAAAATTCCAAATATTATTCCTGGCAATGAAATCTGTTCACCCGGTTTATATTCTAAAAATATTATCGCTTTTTCTATCTGATAAACTAATAACATGAACAGCGCGGCATGTTGCCATACACCCTTCACAAGAAAATATGCTGGTCCGCAAAGCAGTGACCAGAGCGCTGGAAGATTGACATCCTCAGCATATCCGTTCGCAGGATTCTCGAATCTCATATCATACTCCCTGTTGACCACATTACTTTCCGTGATCCGGGGGTGAAGTCAAAGGCCAACTATGCTCCAAGCCGCATCATTCCGGGGCGTACCCTTTGCTGTGACCAGTTCGGACACGGGCCTCGGGCGCCGCATTGCGCTGCACCAGTATCCCGGCAAGGACGAGCCTTGGGCGGAGGATATGGGGAGGTCCGCCCGTCGGTTCCGGTTGAGGGGTTTTGTGCTCGACGGGGACATCCTGATCGGCGGCCAATCAATCGATCTTCAGCGAAAGAACCTGATCGAAGCTGCGGAAAAGCCGGGCACCGGCACGCTCATCATGCCGACGCTGGGTGCGTTGACCGTCGCGCTCGAACGCTGCTCGATCAGCGAAGGGCTGGGCGCGAACAGCTTTTCGGACATCGAGTTCGAATTTGTCGAGAGCGGCGCGCAGACCTTTCCGAGTGCGCAAACGTCAACCACGACGGCCACGACGAAAGCGGCAAAGCAGCTCAAGAAGGCAAAAACCAACGCATTTTCAAAGGCGATTGCCACCATCAAGAAAGGCTTGGCTACGCTGAATGGCGAATTGGCTGCCCTGAACAGCGAAATCGCGAATGTGACCTCGCCGATCCGGGCGTCCGAGGCGGTCATTGCGCAGGCTTTCCTGGCCGCAAAATCTTGGGTTTCCGTCGTGAAGCGGGCGATCATCGATGCGACGGCCATGTATCGAGTGGCGGCAAATCTGGCTGGCTCATTTGGACGGTTCACGGCGGGCGGAAACATTGGCGTGATAGGCAGCAATACCTCCCCCTATGCGGCTGGAACATCGGTGGCAGATATCGTGCCGATCGCTTCGGCGGCCCGTGAGACGGCATTGGCAGCGGCAGATGCGTTCGCGCAGGTGGTAACCGATGCTGGCCTGTCCGTTCCGGACGACGTATCGACATCGGCCACGGCAATGATCGATGCATTGCTGGCTTGCTGCGCGGATCCGGCGGACGCGATCCGGCTCATTCTGTCGCTGATGGCGCATGTGCTCACCGGCGCCCAATCAGACGCCGCAGCCGCGATTGACCAGATGGTGCTGCGCACGCTGGCTGCGGCTCTGACCGTCGCCGTTTCGCAATATCAGCCGTCCAGCGCCGATGACGCCGCCGCACGCATCACCGATATCGGGGCCGCGCTCTATGCCCTGATGACGGCAGCCGCAGATGCGGGCGAAGACGAGGCGTTCGCGGCCTTGCGCGACTGCCGCGGGTCCGTTGTCAAAGATCTCCGCACACGCGGAGCGACACTGGCGACGCTTCGGACGTTCAATTTCGCTTTGGCATTGCCCGCTCTCACGCTGGCCCAATCCATCTATGCCGACGCCAACAGGGCGGACGAACTTGTGAGGCAGGCGGGCCCCGCGCACCCGCTGTTCATGCCCGCCAATTTCACGGCGCTGAGCTCATGAGCGAAGAGCCCGCCATCGTTGTAAACGCGACTTGGCGTGGTGCGGACGATCTCACGCTGGTTATCGACGGGACCGAATACGGCGGCTGGGAGGAAGTCGAAGTCACCTTGCGCGCCGAGGGGTTTCCCAACTCGTTCGAGATCAAGGCCAGCAAGCCGCCGACCGTCACCATCGAGATTGCTGCAGGTGATCAATGCCAGGTGCTGCTGGGCAATGACCGCGTGATTTCCGGATACGTCGATCGGGTGATCCATACGAGCGAGGCAGAAGCCCACAGCATTGCGATCCTGGGGCGCGGGACCACACAGGACCTGGTTGATTGCGGCGCCGAGTGGCCGTCCCATCAGCTTATCGGGGGCAACGCCCAAACGATCGCTACCAGGCTCGCATCGGCCTACGGCATCACTGTCGTCATGCTCAATGGCGCCTCGCCAGGCGCAGATGTTACCCAATGGCCCCTGAACTACGGGGAAACCGGCGCAGAGATCATTCAGCGCCTGGCGCGCGCGGCAGGCCTGCTGGCTTACGAGACATCGGAAGGCGAGTTGGCGCTCGCCTCGGCAGGAACGGCAGAAGCTGCTAGCGGCATCCGCTATGGCGAGAACGTGCAGGCCTGCTCGCTGGAAACATCGATGGATCAGCGGTTTTCGGACTATGTCTGCTGCACGGAATCCATGGATGCCATGATGGAAATGGGCGGTTCTGACTTTTACTTTAAGGCCACCGATCCGAACGTCCCGCGCCATCGGCTGACCTATCTTGTTGTCGAAAACGTCGCCAGCGACCCGCAGGCCTTCACGATCCAGCGGGCCAAATGGGAGTCATCGCGCCGGGCCGGGCGCGCCTTTGTGGCACGTGCCACGATCGACAGCTGGCGGGACAGCAAGGGAACGATTTGGGCTCCCAACACTCTGATACCCGTGAAATTGCCGGCCATGGATGCCGAGGAAAAGCTGGTGATCGCGCAGGTCACCTTTCGCCGCACAAATGAAAGCGGGACCACCGCGGACCTGATCTGCATGCGGAAGGAAGCCTTCATGCCTGAGCCGATCACGCTCGTTCCTGTGAACCTGTCCGATGTGAATACCGGGGGGCAATGATGCGACGCGCCATCCAAAATCTGTTGGGCATAGGCCGGGCATCGACCATCGATGACAGCGGCGATATGCAAAAGATGCAGGTGACCGAGGGGGCTGCTGGATCAGGATTTGCCGACCGCGTGACGGACAATGTTCCTCGCGTCACCGAATTCGGTTTCAGTTCGGCCCCGCCCGAGGACGCTGAGGTCCTGGTGATCCGACGCGGCGGGGACCGCGCTGCTCCGGTGATCATCGCCACGAGCCATCGTCCTTCGCGCCCGAAGGGCCTGAAACCCGGGGACGTCGCGCTTTACGACGTCCGTGGCGCGATATTTAAATTCACCGAAGCGGGGCAGGTGCTCGATTGCGCAGGGCTGGAGCTGGTCATTCAAAACGCGAGCAAGATCACGTTCGACTGCCCCGAGGTGGAAATCACAGGTAGCCTGAAGGTCGCCCAGACCATCACCGGCTTGAACGGTGGCCACGCCGTCGAAATCGGCGCGCTGCGTGATGCCTACAACGCTCACAAGCACACGGGCGTCACCACGGGCGCCGGGACTTCTGGGGCGACGGACACAGCCGCATGAGCGATATCATCACGAGCTGGAATGCAGAGACCGGCACCGGCGATTGGGTGTTCGATCCTGACAGCCCTTCGATCTGGGTGGATGATCAAGGCCGTCCTATCACCGACCAGAATGGCGGATTGATCAATGCCGTTCTCGCGCTTGGCATACCTACTTCCAGTGAACTTGCGACGGCCGTGCTCATCAGTCTGTTTTCTGACGGGCTCGCGAGCGAAGATGACGATCTGCCGGATAATACCGACGATCGGCGCGGCTGGTGGGGGGGGGCGATAGGTTCAAAGCTGTGGCTCCGGCAGCGGGCCAGGAAAACGGACAATCTGCTGAAAACCGTTCAGGATGATGTCGCACAGGCACTCGCATGGATGGTTGAAGATGGCGTTGCCGGAAAGATCGTTACGGCTGCCGAATTCCAGGCCCCTAACGTGCTCGCGCTCTCTGTTGTGATCCAGCGCGCTGGGCGCGCTGACCTAACTCTTCGCTTCGCCAATTTGTGGGATGCCGCCTGATGCCCTACGAGCGTCCATCACTGACCGGTCTGCGCTCACAAGCCGCTGCGGATATCGCGGCTGGCCTGCCCGGCGTGAATGCCCTTCTCAGATACAGCAACCTCGGCGTTCTCGGCGACGTGAATGCCGCGCTCGCCAACGGGCTCTATGGCTACCTGGACTGGATTGCAAAGCAGTCCGTGCCTTTCACGGCGACGGATGAGTACCTCGAAGGCTGGGCGGCCCTCAAAAGCGTAACCCGGACGGCAGCGGGGTATGCGTCAGGCCAGGTGATTTACAACGGCACCACCGGCAGAACCATTGCCGCTGGCACCTCATTGTCCCGTACCGATGGTGCGACATTCACCGTGCAAGACGATGTCGTTCTCGTAGGCGGTCTTGCCACGGTGACGGTAAGGGCAGACGCGCCTGGCACTGATGGAAACACCCCGGTCGGTACGACGCTTTCAATCACGTCGGCGATTTCTGGCGTAAACTTTCAGGGAACCGTATCTGTAGCTATCGAGGGCGGGACAGCCGTCCAGAATGACGATGATCTTCGGACCCGCATGATCGCCGCCTATTCGAGCCCGGCCTCCGGCGGATCGGCCTCGGATTATGTCAACTGGGCATTGGCGATTAACGGCGTCACGCGTGCCTGGCCGTTCCCCAACATCCATGGCTCTGGCACTGTCGGGGTGCTATTCATGATGGACGATCTGCGATCGAGCTATGGCGGCTTCCCGCAAGGCACGAACGGAACGGCAGCATTGGAAACGCGCGCGGCTCATGCCACTGGCGATCAACTCATGGTTGCCAACGCGCTTTATTCCGATCAGCCGGTGACTGCCCTGGTCCATGCGATGGCGCCTACCCCGAATACGATCGGCCTGACGATTGCAGGCCTTGGCTCAAGCCCTTCTACTTCACTCCGGACAGCTATAGCCAAGGCCATTTCCGAAGCGCTGCAACAAGCAGCTGCGCCCGGCGGCGTTACTGCCCTTGATGATATCAACAGCGCGATCCGTTCGGTTTCCGGAACTTCGGGCTTTGTCGTCACGGCCGTGACAGCATCAGCCGGAACGGTCTCCCCAACGCCTGCTGGCAACATCACCTCATCAGCTGGCGCCCTGCCAGTCCTTGGCACGATCAGCTACATCTGATGTCCTATTGCGCTGACGATTATGCCGCGGCGATCCGCGCATTGCTCCCGCGCGGCCGCGTGTGGCAGGCAGATCCAGGATCAGGTCAGGGAAATCTGGTTGAGGCCTTGGCAAAAGGCTGGGCCCGGCTGGACGCGGCAGCCTGGACGTTGCTCGAACAATCCCTTCCCGGCCGTAACCTGGATCTTGTGCCGGAATGGGAAGCATCCCTTGGCCTGCCAGACCCGTGCGCTGGCGCCGATGCATCATTGCAGCAGCGAGCAGCCCAAGTGCTTTCGCGATTTGTTGCCGGAGGGGGACAGAGTGCGGCATTTTTCATATCATTCGCCGCCGCATTGGGATTTGAAATCACCATCAGCATGGTCTCCCCCTTCAGGGTCGAGAACAGCGCCGTCGAAACCCCGCTGTATGAAGAGGAATGGCTTTTCGCTTGGAAGGTCCACGTCATCTCCAACACCAGCGGTTTGAGCAACGATGTCCTGCTTTGCGAACTCAACACGCTGAAGCCAGCCCATACCTGCGTCTCTATTGCATAGCGAGGTCAGATGTTCCGAATTGATAATTCGAGTTCCGTCGCGTCGCGACCGGCACCACTCGATGCTGGCACGCCTGGTTATTTCGGGAGAGGCGATGCGGTTGCGGGCACACCGCCGACGATTCTCAGCGCCGATTGGGCAAACATGGTGCAGGAAGAGATCCTTGCGCCGATTCTAGCGGCCGGCCTCACTCCGTCAAAATCCACGGTAAATCAGCTTCTCACTGCGCTTCAGCAGTTGTTTGTATCCCAGTCTGTTCCCCACATTGTCGCATCGTCTTTCGGGGCGAACTCGATGTACCTGCAATGGTCGAATGGGTTCAAGATTCAGGTGCAGGATATTACCCTTACTCCGGCATCCACCCAGACATTCAGCTATGCCAGCGCATTCAGCAATTGGTCTCGGGCATGGGTCAACGGTGACGATGGCGGAACTGACGTATCTCTTTACGTTACCGGAACTACGGTTGGGTCAGCAACAATTCGCAACTCATCCGGCAACACTGCCTCCGGAAATCTTTTCTCCATCGGATACTAAGAGGTGGATATGCCTTTTTTCTCACCGACCACAATGGGCTTCTATGACCCTGAGATGCATTCCGTAATTCCTGACGACGCAACCGAGATCACGGCAGAAACTTATGATAGCCTGATGGCCGGACAGTCCTTGGGGCAGCGGATCGTGGTCGGTGAAGATGGCGCGCCCGGCTTGGCCTCCCCTGCTGAACCGACTGACGACGAAAAGCGGGCCTCCGTCAAGGTCGAGGCACGCAAACGCTTGGCCGCAACCGATTACACGCAGACTGCCGATGTTGCTGGATTGCTCAAAAACGTGGGCGCTTTTTGCGAATACCGTTCGGCCATTCGCGCTATTTTCAGGTCTCCCCCGGCTTCCCCGAACTGGCCCACAGCGCCCGATCCCGTCTGGGCCTGAACACCGAAAATCTCTGATACAGCTTCGCTCCTCTCGGGGTGCCTTTTCTGTGAGTGACGCCCATGGCTGACGCGACTGCAACCACGCTTCCCAATTATCCGGCGGCTACGACTCTTGATGGCTCCGAACTCATACCGATCTGGCAGAATAACAAGCAGTGCTCCGCAACGGCAAATCAGCTGCTTGAGCCTGGATTGGATGAGATTGGCAATTATATTGCTGAAGCTCATCTTATTGCTAATCAGATTGTAGATGGCGCTACAGCAGTTGCAGCATCGGCAGGCTTCTTGAATGCGGTCGTCTCGACCGGAGGAACGCCGCCTTATGCGGTGACCGGCATTACCGCAGGCTCTGCCGGTTCTGGTGCGACAGTGGCTGGCGAGTTCGATCTTGTCATCAGCGGTGGCCCTGCTGGGCACAAAGCGCGCGTGATTGTCTCGGGCGGGCAGATCGCGGGCTATCGGATCATCAACGGCGGCCTTTCGACCAGCGGCGCCATGCCCACATACACCTTGCCCACGATTGCTGGGCTGACCGGTGCAACAGCTCCAACTGCGACGGTTGCTGCGCTGGCGAATGGCCAAACCTTCGAAGCCCTGTCCAGCGACAACCAGCGAGCCCTGCTTTGGCAGGTGTCGGGCGGGGTGTTGGCACCTGTCAACGACACCTCTGGTTCGCAGATTTCTCGCTATTTGGGATCCTCCCTGCGATCCATTCTTGCCGAACTCGGGTCAGATCTGAGCGACATCACGAGCGCGTCGGTCGGCACGCTCCTGGGCAGCGGCAACCCGACCAACAACGACCGCATTCAGCTCTCGGTGCCCGTCGCACACACTGGCTTCACGACCAAAGT
>Ga0075011_10000242_pt1 | contig 28554 bp, 27 predicted proteins | sample TARM_MetaG_T_14_FD_72354 | JGI IMG/M metagenome (GOLD analysis project Ga0075011, IMG submission 72354) | Freshwater microbial communities from Pennsylvania, USA, analyzing microbe dynamics in response to fracking - TARM_MetaG_T_14 | ecosystem: Environmental > Aquatic > Freshwater > River...
GGTCGGGCTGGTATCATGGTCGCTATCGCTTGGGGAGGTAGGTTTACATGGACATGCATCTTGCGCTGGTGGTCGATGAAGACGCCGAGGTTCGCCAGCGGGCCGCCCAGGAGCTCGCGGTGCTCGGGTTTGAGTCCGTCGCCCGGGCGCCGAATGACCCCGGGCTGGTCGAGCATGTCCAGCGTCAGCCTGGCCTGGTACTGCAGGGGATTTCGGAAGGGCAGTGCCACAATCCGCTGGCGCTGCACGAGCATCTGGCCGAGCACGCCAATACCGCCAAGCTCCTGCTGCTGGGTAGCAGCCACCGCGACCCCAGGCTGATCCGCTCGATTGCCGACCATGCCCGCTCGCAACACCTCGTGGTCGTCGGCCAGCTGAACCGTCCGCCCAACCTGCCGCAGCTGGCCTCGGTCTGCCGCCCGCTGTTGCTGGCGCAGCCGGTCACCGCCAAACCCACGGCAGTGCCCGTCGCCCCCTCGATGCCCACGCGGCGCAACCTGATGGACGCCATTCAGAGCGACCTGATTCGCCCCTGGTTCCAGCCGATCTTCTGCGCCAAGACCCAGCGCATCATCCGCTGGGAAGTGCTGGCGCGGTGGCAACGCGAGGACGGCAGCTACTGCCCGGCGACCCAGTTCATCCGCATGGCCGAGCGCACCGGCCTGATCGACAAGCTCTTCCAGCGCGTGATGATCCGCGCCCTGCATGACGCCCGGGTATGGCAGGACCTCGGCAAGCCGTCGCGACTGTCCCTCAACCTGTCCATGGCCAACCTCGACAACCCGCGCCTGGTGGATGACCTGATCAGCGCGGTGATCGACACCGGCCTCGACCCGCAGAGCGTCACCCTCGAGGTCACCGAAAACGCCGTCGCCGGCTGCCTGGAGCGGATGCTGGCCAACATCTCCCGACTGCGCCTGGCCGGATTCCCGGTCTCCATCGATGATTTCGGCACCGGCATCTCGGGGCTGTCCCAGCTCAGCGCCATCCCGTTCACCGAGCTCAAGCTGGATCGTCAGTTCGTGCGCGGCATCCCCAACGATCAGGTCAACCAGCTCATCTGCCGCAATGTCATCTCCATGGCCCACGACCTGGGCATGCAAGTGGTGGCCGAAGGCATCGAGACCCAGGACGAAGCCAACTGGATGATCGATCTCGGCGCCGACGAACTGCAGGGCTTCCTCTACGCCCGCCCCATGAGCGGTGGCGACGTGCTGCGCTTTCTCGGCTGACGCCAGATCCCGCCTATTCCCTATTGCCACCCCCTGCCCACGTACAATGGGTGTCACAGAACCGACACCGATTCAGTGAGCAGGGACCCACATGTCACTCGAGACTTTCCGACGACTACTCAACGGCGATATCAACCTCAAGGCCCCAACCAACAAGGTCCGCTGGCTTTCCCGGGCGAGGGGCCGCGACCAGGGCGGCGACAGCCTCCCCGCATTGCCGGCCTTCGAACCTCGGCGCGTGGCCACCGCGACGAACACCAACAACGACAGCGAGCAGAAACGCATCAACCTCGTGGCCACCGTCAAAGGGCCCTATGCAGGTGAAGCGTTTTTCCCGGGTCTGCCTTTCGATGGCGTGCTCTATGCCGAGCATCTGGCGCAGGCGGATGTGAACAAACCCTTCACGCCTGACACGCTGCTGGGCATGTCTGCCCGACAGTTCATCGGCAAGACCACCGGCGGTGCCAAACGCGACTTCAGCCAGATCCGCAAGCTGGCCAAAGAGATGGCGACCAACACCCTCCCTGAAGACCTCCTCGGCTTCTCGGTAGGGGCCGGACTGCACACCCGGCGCGTCATGCTGCTCTCCGACTACCTCCACGGAAAATCGGCCCCGGTTATCGAGTTCATCCTGATCGACCATTGGAGAAAGCTGGCCGATGTCTCGCTTCCCAAACCCCACGAGCTGAAAATCTCCGGCGAGCTGCTGGGCGACGATTGTAAACAGGAGCGCCTCGTCACCGTATGCCAGTACCAGGAGATGCTGATTCCGATCCTGGAAGACTTGAGCCAGCTGCCGAGAGAGGTTCAGCTGAATCCTGACGCTCGGGCCTGGGCGATCTTCAATGCCTGGTGGGCTATAGCGAGTCTTTACGGAGACCCTGCGATCATTGCCGATGCCAGCCCGCTATGGCCGGAAGCCATGACGCTGCTCGATCACATCGCGGAGGCCGTGCACGGCCACCCCGGATTCATGGACCTGAATGCCGAGCAGCCTCGCTACCCGATCGGCGGGTTCGAGGACATCGCGTTCCTCAAGGCCTACCATGCCGCCGGCGCTACCACACCCGACCTGTTCACCAACTGGGACATCCTCGAGCAGGAGTTCCCCGACATGCTGGATAGCGTCGACGCTCTCGCCGACGAACAGGACCGTCGCGAGCAGCTAACCCGCCGGCGCCAGCGTGAAGCCATCCTCAATATCTACAGCCTCAAGCAGCGCGCCAACGGCGTCAGTCTGTTCGAGCGCCTGCTGACGGCGTGTGACAGCCTGGGGAAGGAGCTGCTTGATCGCGATGTCTTCGCCCGCATTAGCCGCCACATGTCGAGCGTGAGCGAACTCCTGGGAGAGCACTCCGACACACATGTGGTCGAGGTGACGGATGACGACAACACACCTGCCAGCAGCGAGTTGGTGATCGCAATGCTGACCTGGCTGACGGATGCCGATGACCTGCTCAACAGCATCGAGACCGAAGTCGAGGAGTGGAACGACGCCCTGCGCCAGGCGGCCGACACCGAGGGCTCGCTGCCCGAGCGCATGGCCGCAACGCAACGCGCCAGCGAATCCTTCGCTGAATGGCAGACCGAAAGCCAGGAGGCACTGACCGAACTCATCGAGCGTGCCCGCGAGCTGCCTTGGCTCGGCACAACCCTTCATGAGCGGCTCGAGACAGGCGACAGCGGCGAGTCAGGCGAGGCGGAAGAGGAGGGCGATGATGCCCCGTCACCCGAGGATCGGATCGAGGCACTGGAAGCCGCGGTGACCCGCGCCGAGACGCAGATGAAGCACCACCGACACCGTGCCTGGGTCCTCCAGCAGCAGCTGGATCGCGCCAGCGGCAAAGCGGCAGATCAGGGCAATCCGGGGGAGGGTGACAAGGGCCTCATTGCCGCCCTGCGCGAATACAGCGAGAGCACGTCATGCCAGAACGTCCTCCAGCTGCTCCAGGCCGCCCATCCGAACCGGGTGCGCGTACTGCCCAGTGCCATCGACAGCGCCAGCGACGCCGACAGCACTCTCAGCGCCAATGGCCTGCTGCGCAAGGTTCACGCACTGATCATCGAGGGCTGGGACATCCTGGCCGAGAAACGTCCGCCCTACGACATGCAGAACGTCATCCCCTGCGAGCTGGCCCTGAACGAGTCAGACACCACCCGCTCGGATGCCCGCTGCATGCAGCAGCGCACCTTCCAGGAGAAGCACGCGGACGGCACCACGACCAGCTGGGAAATGAGCTGGCACCTCAAGCTCGACCACCGGCACCGCCTGTACTTTGCCTGGGACGATGACAGCCAGCAGATCGTCATCGGCCATGCCGGTGCCCACCTTGGGCTGGCCGCCATTCGCAGCTAACGAGCCCCGCCCAACCCAATGCGCCGACCCGGGAAGCCCTGAGGTCGGCGCAATCGCGTTCTGGTGTCTTCCGCTAGGTCGTAGCCTTCGAGGAGGAGGCCCGCTCCATCAATTTCTGCTTGAGGGCCGGCGCCAGCCCATTGACGTACTTAGTCCGCTGCTCGGTCGGCATGCCGCGCAGCTGGTGAATCAGGGCGTCGACTTCCTGAGGGGTGACTTGGTGGGCATTCTCCTCCTGCCGGCGGAACTCGAAGGCTCCCAGCATCTCTTCACCGCCCACCATGTCGATCTGGGCGCGCGTCAGCGCCACATAGTTCAAACGCGCCTCCTCCTCCTCGAGGGGCTCACCCGGCTCGGGCTTGTAGAAGTCCTCGGCCAGCTGCACATAGGGCCACTCGCGCCCCTTGGACTTGTGGGCCGTGCTCACTACCAGGTCCGCATCCTCTTCCTTCACACGGTCAGTGATGTTCAGGGCATAGCGTAGTGCCCGGACCGGGTTGCGGGTGCAGACCTTCACCAGCCGCTTCATGTCCGCCGGTGCGCCCGGGATCTCTGAGGCATCGACGTATTCCCGCCAACTCCGAAAGGCGACGAAGTCAGGGTGGGTGGTCTCCTGGCCATCGCGCAGCATCTCGACGGCCTTGAGCACCAGGCCCATCTCCTTGGTGCCACCGACCACGGCAACCTTCTGCTTCTCCTTCAGCACCTTCTCGAGCAAGGTCGTGAAGATGGAGGTGTTACTGCGAAAGAGCAGGGCAGTTCGACTGCCAAGCTCCGAGCGATCGGTATCGAAGCCCTTGAGCGGGACAGTCGCCCCCAGGCAGTCCAGCACCACGTTGGCCTTGTCGGCGATGGTGGTCCCGAAGCGAAAGCTCTGGGACAGGTGGCAGGTAGGCAGGTCATCGAGCTTGGAGAGAATGTTCACCGCACCGCGGAAGCCATAGATCGACTGGTAGCCATCGCCGACATAGATCGTCTGGCAATCCTGCGAGCGAATCAGTTGCATCATCAGGTCGTTTCCGTCCTGCGCCTCATCAAACAGGATGTAGTCACCCGGCAGTTTCGGCTTGCTCATCACATAGAGCTTCAGGCAGAGATCCAGGGGCATCGCCAGAGGCTTCTCACCGCTGAGAAGGTCATTAACGAGCTGCCGGGTGTCGCGGACGATCACCTCGGTCAACATGCCCGCCCGCGACAACACCTGGCCGGCAGCCTCGGCAGCCAGCATGGCTTGCTCCACGGGAACATGCACGGCCTCCGGCTGCTCATCGGCAGAGTTCATCCAGTTGTCCAGGGTCTGTCGTATCAGCGTGGCACGGCCCAGCGGCGTGATGGGGCCAAGCTGGGCATAGCTGTAGACCTGGGTCATCCGGTAGGGTGAGAGCTTGCCGGCATCGTCGCCCTCGATGCGATCCTTGAACTGCACGCCGACGGCCTGGTAGGCAAGAGAGTGAATCGTCGCCGCGTCCGCGTAGCCCTTGAACTTCTGCTTGGCCTCCATGGCGTTGGCACGGTTGAACGCCAAGTAGAGCCCCTTGCCACGCATTACCTTGGCGGCATTGACCAGAGTGGAGGTTTTGCCGCAGCCGGCATAGGCCTCAACCTTGAAGCTTTTCCCTGTCGCTGCAAGATCGATAACTTTCTCTTGCTCCGGCGTCGGTTTCACTGCCTCCCTCCACGAAAAGAATATGCCTCCCAGCTTATCAAAAGCGGGGAGGCATATAGGAAGGAGGCAAGGAGAGGGTAGTTCCTGCTATCGGCTAAAGGCAGCCTCTTCCTTTAAGGCCTGCCGCATTTCCTCTACCACCGGCCGCGCAGCAGAAAAGGCCACTGCGTAGAAAGTCGCCACGCCGATCAGCAGTGAAGTAACGGAGTGCCAGAAAACGCCCGTGCCATCCACATTGCCGACATAGAACAGATACCAGGGCGAGATGGCGACCACCGGTGCAATCATCAGGCCCATAAGCACAAAGGGGAGTCGTGCCCGGGAAATCTTCTGGTACGCCCACACGTCATACGCCATCTTGCGCTTCACATCCTCGCTGATTTCCTCATCGGCACCGGCCGAGCGTGAGCGGCGAAAGCGACCCAGCAGGCGAGCCATCAGGGAGGGATTAGCCAGGCGCCGAACCTCACGCAGGGTAACGCGATAGTGGAGTGCCACCGAGGGCACCGCATGCCCCTCGAGAGAATCGATGACGCGCTCACCATGCTCCTTGTCCTTGAGCGGAACAATGCCGAGCACCTGATAATCACTGGAGGTGCGATTCAGGGTCGCCATCACGATCGGGGCAACATGAACTTCAAGGGCATCATGAAGCGATACGGCAAGGCCTTCATGTCGCGGGTGCTGTGATACGGCTAAAACATAACGAGTCATAATCCTATCCTCCAACTTGTCTCCTTGTCTTATTAGTAGCCTTAGATAAAGGAGAGTTCAACTTTGCCTGAGAAAATTATGACTCCTTCCAGTTGACCACTTCATTCATCCCGTACTTTTCTCTCCACTCCCGGAGTTTGGCATTTCGAGGATCGAACGTCTTCAGCACTTCGCCGGTGTGTGGGTTGCGATATACCGCGGGCTGGCGAGGCGCATGGATCGAAGGCGCCTTACGCGCCGGAGCTGAACCGGCGGTTGGCCCAGAGACGGGCGGCAGGGGCCTGACCGGGGTTCTAGGTGGGTACAGGATATCCCGAACCCCCTCCGGAGACACCCCGTACTCTCCCATCAGCTCCTCGAGACGATCGAGGAACTCCTGGGTCTGCAGAACAGCCGAATCCCGCTCCAGTAGGTCCACCTCACGCTGGAGCGCTTCAAGCTCGCGCTTCTTTTCAAGATAGGTCAGGTACTTCATGGGGTAGCCCTCCAGGCACTATTCCTCAACTTCGAGATCACTGTAGTAAGCATTCGTTGTGCTACCCTGAAAGCCACAAAACAGAACGAGGGTGGCCGCATGAATGGCTCAATTGGGACGATAATGTTCGCCACACTGCTGATAATCCACGGGGTGCACGTGATGCTCGTCGGACTGCTTGGCCTGGCGAGCGGAAATGTCAGTAGCTTTGCTGTGGCATCGGGTATCTGCATAGTGACATACCGGTGCTATAAAGGCATCTTGCGCCGCTATGCATAAACCTCACGATAGAGTGCTTGGCGCATTCTAGCGATACCGGTAAGCCCGCAGGGAGGGCAGGAAGGGCTCTTCCTCGAGCCGCTGATCACTGCGCACCTTGCGTGTACGCTCCAGCGGGGGCGCCACGGGAGGTTCGTTATGGTCAGGCAGCACCCCTTCTGGACAAGGCACGAACAGAGGCATGGCGATGTTCATGGCCCTACGCATCCGACCATCCGCCAGCGGCTCACGATAGAACAAGTTTCCTCTCATCACCGGGGCCTGGGTCTGTACCTGGGCCAGCACCTCACCCGACGGGATGCCGGCCAGCTTGCGCAACTGGACCTGGACATGAGGCGCATCCACATCAAGCTTCGTCAGTCGCTCCTCTGCCTCCGCAGCGCTGATGCGTCGAATCGACTTGCCATTCGAGTACCAGGAGAGGTGGATGCGCTCCAGGGGAAGTTCGGCAACCGGGATCTGGCGCCATGTCTGCTTCAAGTTGAGCCGGGCCAGCCCTGTTCGTCCCAGCAGCGCCAGGAGCGAAGGATCCCGCGCCGCCAGGCCAGCCTTGATATCGGCCATCCCGGCAGAGCTCACCTTCTTCATCTCCGACAGCACACGAGCAAAGTCAGCCTTGGCGTCGTTGGCAACACGAAGCTGATCGAGGACGGCTTGATTGGCAGCCACCATACCGACATAGGTCTTGGTGCTTCGCCCGTCCTGACCATCCTCATACCAGAAGTCGAGGAGGGCGGTTCGAAGCCAGGAGGCATCCGTCACGCCATGGGAAAGAGACCACACCGGAAGAGCATGTTCCTCGACAATGGTGGCAAGCCTCCTCAGACTGGCCGAGACAGAATCAAAACAGTGTTCGAGCTCCGCGACATCCCGGTATTGAGTGGTGCTCGGTGCAACAGAAGCCTCCATAACCCACCTCAAATTAGATAAGTGTTACTACTATTATAGCAGGAGTTTGATATGGTTGATCGAGAAGTAAAGCAGATTGATCAGGATTCTTTAGCCGAGGAACTTGCTGGAAAGATAGCGGCTGCATTTGATTCCGGCGAGGGCATCATGCTTCATATCCTGGAAGGAGAGGGGAAGGGACTCGACTACACGGAAACGCGAGCCCAGATACGCCATTGCCGTGACCTGGATGCAGTCACATCCTTACTCAAGCGGACCGGGCACGAATACCCAGTGGTAGTTCTTGGTCAAACGCTAGATGCGGCCATAGAAGCCGCTGAGAGCTATGGCGAATTTGAAGGGGATATGGCCCTTCGAGATCCAACCCAATGGCATGACATTCCGGGATTTGAGGTTGTTGACCACCTCTATGAGACACTTGCCACTGTACTCGAGCCCAAGCCGAAAGAAGGTGAGCTGATTACCCTTCGAGCCAACATGGGTGCAGCACCGCCCATGCTCGTGGCGCGCAGCCCAGAGTGGTCAGCAGCTATCGAGGACACTGCAGAACCGCAACTTCCGGTCCTGATGCTGGGTACGCTAGACAGTCTTCGAGAGCTGCTATCCTAGCAACGCAATACATATCATAGGCGAAGAATCCATGAAAATAGCAATTTGGGAGCACCCGGCAAGGCCCGGGGTTAAACGAGCTTACATCAACAACCTCCCGTTCGTTCCGAAGGGGGAAAAGGTATTTCTACAGCCACGAGGGAAGGGCGTTCAGCTTGTTGCCCCTGACGTCGGAATTCATGAGGAAATCTCGGAAACCCTGAGGTCGTATGGGCTGCTTACGGAAGACCAGAGCATTGAGCAGATCCCCTTTGAAGCCTTAGAAAACTGGGCACAAGCGAACCCTGTGAAAGCAGGCAGACCTGCGGGTAAGGCAACAAGAGGGAGTGCAGCAAACCTGGCAAAGCGTGCACCGGCCAGGACCCAAGCCGGAACCCGGCATCAAGAGGCAGACAACCTCGACCTGACAACGATCCCGGTGCCTGATCCAGTGACAATCCGCATCGATTACCGGGAGCCAGACGAACTTTTCGAGTTGCTCGACGGGCTGAGCAACGTCACCGTGGAAAGGCGAGAACTGGCGCTGGGCGATATTGAGATCCAGGGACAGAACACCCAGTACGTCATCGAGCGGAAATGCTGCACGAACGGCGAAAGCCGGACAGATTTTGAAGCCTCCGTGGTCGATGACACCAAGCGCCTGTTCTTCCAGAGCGAAAAAATGCGGCTTGCCGAAGGGGTCGTGCCCATCATCCTTCTGGAAGGGTGCGCCCATGAGCATTCCCGCGGCATGCTGGTCCAGGCCATCGACGGCATGCTGAGCTACCTCATCACAATCCAGCGGCTCTCCGTTCTGACGACCTACAGCCTGAAGCATACTGCCTACTTTTTGCTCAAGCTCGCAGCTCACGATCGATCAGGTCTTGGGTACGAGCCACCGCTTCGCGCCAAAAAACCACGCGCCCAAGCTGATCAATTAACGTTCGTCCTCGAAGGCCTCCCGGGCGTTAGCGCCAACCTGGCTCGCCGGCTCGCCGATCAGTTCGGATCCCTTGCCGGCCTGGTGGCCGCCAGTGACTCGGATCTTCTCGCCGTACCAGGAATGGGGCCAAAGCGGATCGAACAGATCAAGCGCGTCATTCATGGTGATGCATAGCAAACGACGTCTCATCGAGAGGCTCTCTATTCCAGAGAGCCTTAGGAACAGACGACGCCTCGATGACAACGCAGTACGTTCTGAACCACGCACAATCCAGACTACGCTTGAGCGAAACGTCGCCTATTCAGGATCACACCTGATCCAGACTGCGTTGTATTCCAAACGTGATATGGAATGCATCACGGTAGGGGAAAGCCCCGTGTGGCGCGGGTTCCAAATTTCCACATAATCTATGTTATGATGAAATTAGAAGGAGGGCGCCTGGCCTTGAGCCTGCTCAAATTGAGCACGCACATAGTCAGCCTGCTAGACGTATCGCCGGAACACGCGTGACACACCATCCTGGGTAAAAACGCCATGAACACGAACCCCGCCTTCATGTCGCAAGCTGACCTACAGGCTTGGCAGCAAGACATGACGATCCAGTACCTGCCATCACTCGAGCGGCTCGTTGAAGTCGGCCGCGGTCACTCGGGGCAGCCACACCACATCCGGTGCATTCTCCTGGCCATCTACAACTCGTCGGACTGGCCGCTGGATCTCGGCCGGCTCCAGGCGCTGGACCATGATCTCCAGATAGACGCCCTGAACGTCATCCGCTGGAAAACGCTTAGCGATCGAGAGCCTCACACTCACCTCGCGGATGGCGATCGGATCATGCTTTCCTTCTGGAAGCGCGAACGCCCCGACGATTTCCCACCGGAAAACGGTGCCGTATGACGAAATCTGGCGAGCCCACACCGCCAACTACCACCAGATTTTAAAATCCAGCACCTCAAGCCTGGCTCGAATTCACCGGAAAGCCGCGCCAGTGCTGGCATAGGGAGACTTCTGCATGGAATCGAACGATCAACTGCCCGCCATCAACCCTGAGATTGGAGAATGGCGCACCTTGAGCATCAAGCCCGCAGAGCTCAGGGCCCAGCTGAAGGATGGAAGCCGGAAAACCGGCGGCAGAAAGCCAGTGCCCAGGAAGCGATCACACCTGCCGGCAGCCCACGAGAACCGGGCCGATGCCATTGATGCCATCGGCCCAGTCATGCGCGTTACCTGGAATCCGCAGCCCAGGATGTACAACCCTGCCCATCTTCACCTGCAATCGCAGCAATCCGCTTCCGGTGCCAGGAGCAAGATGTACCTGCTCAACAACGTCGCCAGAATGTTTGGTGCTGAAGATTATGAATGTCTGGTGTGGAGAGACCTTAGCGTCCCGATCGTCATGGAAATCATGTCCAAACTCCGTGATGCTGGTTATCAGAACTCAACTCAAAACGCTTATCTCACTGCGCTCAAAGCAACTGCCCGCGCAGCATGGACTCTCAAGCAAATGGATCTCGAAACCTACGAGATGATCAAGGATATCAAGCGAGTAACTCAGCATAAGAAACCTGCAGGACAATCCATCAAGATCGAGGTGGCCCGAGCCATTGTCCAGACTGCGCTGAATGATGGGACCCCTACCGCCAGACGCAACGGGCTGATGCTGTTGCTCATGTTTGCCCTGGGCATTCGGCGTGAGGAAGTGGTCAATATCCGGGTGCCGGAAGATATATGGGTTGATGCTCGAGAAATCTACATCCGCGGCAAAGGAAGCAAGGATCGACTGGTCAAACCTCCTGAGCAAGTATGGGAGATGGTGATCAACTACATAGAAACAGAGCGCGGCTGGGACAAAGGTGCCCTCTTCTGCGCTTACTGGAACAAACGGAGAACTCCCAGGATAAGCGACAAGCCGATGGATGTTACTTCTGTCAACCACATCATGGAGAAAGCCCGGGAGAAGTGCGATGGCCTAACCGAAGTGACATTAACACCTCATGACTTTAGACGGACCTTTGCAACGATAATGCACGACAGGGGAATGACTGCTCGAGAACTACAGGTAGTCCTTGGTCATGCAAACTTGGCGACCACGGAACTCTATATACGCGATGAAACAGATGAGTATCGGAAAAAGGCTGCAAGGTTGGGAGTTAACTTGCTTTAAAAGTAAATGGCAGCACCAGGCTGCCATTTTGATTCATACAAGCTAAAGCGATATTCGCATTAGATCGCCATTTAAGTGCACTTAATAACGGACAGAACCTTCCCATAGTCGTCAGAAGACGTAGGGTTAGCAAGCCTGTACCAACGTGACGAATTCGTCGCATTGTTCCTTATATTCACCTTCAACCGAACCCTCCAGGTATTTGGATCAACAGACGCCTGATAGCCTATAATATCCCCGTACTTTGGGCCGCTCAAGGTTTGCACTGACATGTTTGTCCCTGTCGGCGCAGCGACAACTGAGGAAAATATCTGTGGCGAAGTGCCGGTGGGGCATGTCGGCTTGGAGAGTTGATCATTAGGATCCGTAATTGCCATATCACTCACCATTGTCGAAAGCCTTTTATTGCCTAGACCTTTAAGCTCAACATCATATGCAGTGACGTTTTCGGATACAGTAACACCGCCCCCAATATCAACATCAGCTCCAAAATTTCCATTTTGAGCAACATTGATATCTTTATCGAATTTGACATTACTGTTAAACTCTGCCCCAGTATCTGAAGCAGGGACGCTGGAAGAAAACGTTAACTTACCATCAGAATCAATCGTCGTTGTTTCCACACTCCCTGCCGCAACAGTGTTAGCGTCCAACCTGTCGACGTTTTCTACACTATTGCCATTCATGTCTAGCGAAACGTTCATTTGGTTGAGCTCTGGAATACCCACATCATTCCGATACAGATACTCATTATTTACAGCACCACTGACGTAGAAGTTGACAGCAGCGAGGGAGCCCTGATCTACCGGAGAAAATGGTGGATCGTAGGTCCAGCTGCCATTGGTGCCCTCAATCACGCCCGGTGTGGCTCCTGGCATTTCAGAATATGGGACGACACCTCCAGACAGACCAACTTTTTCAGCGGCTGATGGCAGAACCTCGGTTGCAAGCTTCAAGTCGGAACCATCCAGGGTGCCTGGACCAGGACGACCGCCCTCCCCGATCACAACTGAAACCAGCTTGTCAGGATCGGATGCAGATGCTGACTTCTCCGCTACAACATAAACTGCATATGTTTGACCAAATGGGTTGGTCATATTGAAGTTGTTAGGCAGGAGTCCATCGGCCTCCAAGTCGGCATGAGCAACCGAGAAAACCTTCCTGTTAGGATCAGAAGCACCTAACTCAAAATCACCCCAGTTTGACTTAACATAGCCATCTACAGCATCCTCGATGCGCTGTAGCTGTTTTGCAGCTGCCATACTGGTGTTTTCTAGCTGATAAGAGGCGTAATAGCTCTGCACGACTGGGATAGCCACCATTACCAGAGTGAGAGCAACCAGTGCCTCAATGGCCAGCCAACCACCCTGGCCAACAAGCCTGAATTGCTTATGACTTCCACGCATATACAGTGCTCCCCTGTGGAATGCTTAACCCATTATCTGTCGGCCGTGGTATGCTTGGCCATGAACTATCGCCTTTCGGTCGATTGCAATCACCTGATGAATTCATCTTGCAAATCGAGGCCGAGAAACCCGTTTTATCATAGACTTCAAGGAAAAAAGCCCCGCCCACATCAGACCAGATATATACCCACCCACTACTTGTCTTAAATGCTTGAGTATTAAAGCTTGGAAATGCCCATCCATCGGGAGCACTTACATCTGAATCTCGAATTGGCCCGCCAGGGACTGGGTTATTGCTAACGTGATTAACGACAACATTCTTGTAGATAACAAAATGCTCTGCCATGTCATCTACTACATCGGGGTTGGATAAACTGCCTTTTTCCGCTAAATCACCATATGGCTGTGCCAGCATAATGAGGGATAAGGAAATGATTCCGAAGAATGCGACCAGCATCTTTACATCCCCCTAAATATAAGGGTTTTTGCTGATCCACATGCATCGGCAGCCTCCTCAACGGTCATGCCAGACTCAAGATTGCTGGCATTAACACCGGTTCCTACCCACGCCCCCCTGCCATCCGGAAGAAGGTCAGCGCACCACATCTCTGCAACATCACTGTCACTAAATTCTAGGACAATGTCGAAGGTAGTATTACCTGTTGAACTAGGAGAGATCGTTATTTCTGAACCATCAGGACCTCCACCTGCCAGTACGTTGGGATACAACCCCAGGTCGCTTACAGCATCTTCGGTTAAACCCGAATAATCTCCCCGGGTGGAGAATGATTTCCTGATATTGCTGGCGAGATCAACAAGACCAATGGAAACCCTCTCTTTGTACATGGTTCTTTCCGAAGCACCAAACATGGAAACCGCACCTGCACCAAGAACCAACGAAATGATGATCGCCATCAAGGCTTCCATCATCATCCATCCGCCTTGTCGACTCATATCAGGCCCTCAAAAATAGAGGTGCCGGCAAGGTGAAACCTTGCCGGCACCCACAGTTTACTTGCCGGTAAAGATCATTTCGTTGCCGTCCAGACCAGAGCAAGCGGTGGTTGCTCCACCTACGTCATTGTAATTGACATCAGTTCCTTCAGCGGAAATATTCACCCACTCACCGCGATCATACGTAGCCAGCTCGATGCAAGCCTCTTGAGGAACGTCATTATAAGTGATGGTGTACTCCAGAGCAGAGTTGTCCGTTCCAAACTCTACTGTACCACCCCAGACATTTCGGATATCACCACTGTCCTGGTCCTGAATCATGCTCTCAGGAACCACCCTGGCTTTCGCTGCGATCTCTGAATCCAGGCCCGCATAGTTTGACTGCTGCGTGAAGAGCCTTTTGATATTGGTGCTGATGGTCATCAGCTCCTCTCTGGTTTGACTTACGTTGTTACCGCTGAACGACTGTTGGACCAGGATGAAGGCGCCTGCCAACACCACGAGACCAATAATCAGCGCAATGAGCGTTTCCATCATTGCCCAGCCGCCCTGACGAACGCTGCCACCTGCCATATTTTTCATCGTCTGTCTCCATTGACACGTTAGGTTAGTTGCTCAGGCCCCTGCTGGCCTTCGTAGCACTTCCATTATACACCACTGCTCACCCGTTTTGGTGACTTCGGAGCGTCGACCGCGACCCGGCACTAGAAGCCCTGCATGCTGGATGCGATCTGCTGGTTGAGGCTCATCACCCCCAGAACGAAGGTCAAGACAAACCCCCCAACCGCCAACAAACTGACGGAGGTCAAAATCCCAGAAATCCTCTGCACCTTCTCTACGCTATCGGCTATCCATTGATCAGCAATAATCCCAATCCTCTCATCGAAATTTGAAAGCGATGACTGCATCACCATATCAGCAATGATCTCTTCATCAGGGAAGTTCATTCCCGCCTTTTCCATCGCGATACCAATATTTTCAGCCCCTCTTTCATTCTCCACTACTATTCGCTGGGTTCTGCTAGATAGATATGAATTACCGTCCTTTCTGGCCAAGTCCTCAAGATCCTGGAGAGTTGCCCTGATAGACCTGCCTGACTGAAGCATTGCAGACAGCGTCGTCATCCAGCCAGCCCCTTGTAGGATCCGGTAAAGCGAATATGGCGGGGCTTTATCAAATGACTTACGGAATCCCCCTGCCCAACGCTTTAGCGTGAAGATTACAAATATGACGAAGAGAATAAAGCAAAGAATGGAAAGCGGGAAATAGACACTTGCCGTCCAGTTACCAATGACGGCCAATGCCGCCGCACCACCTGTCCAATCTTCAGAGGGGAATACTGCAGATATCTTTGGAACGACAAATGAACCTACAATGTACATTGCAAACAGAAGAAGGCTCATAAATATTGCGGGCTTAGCCAGGGCGCCCATTACAGCGGATTTAATCCTCTTAACAGATCGTACCGTCCCGGCTGCTTTAAAGAGTGAACCTGCCAAATCCCCCCGGCTCTCGCCAGCTTTGATAATCAGAAGTTCGCTCAATGGAATGAACGGCGCAAGACCATCACTGAATGCCTTACCTTCGTTAAGGCTAAACATTACGTACCGCAGCATAATCGCCATGGTCTCAGTTTCAGACTTGAATGCAGCCCGTTGATACAGCTGGCCTATCGCAGACTGAATACCTACTCCTGCCTCTAGCGGGGATGCCAGTCGCTCATAGAAACGGAGACGGGCATCTGCCCCCATCGTCTTGGATGCCATCCAAATTAGGAACGGTTTCCCCGGGCTTTTAATGTTGGTGCTGACCTCCTGAGGGTTCTTCGGCTTAGGCTTTGACTTAGCCTTCGAGATTGTCGGATCAGCGGTTACACGGCCCTGACGTTGCTTCGAGGACGTGGCCTTCGTGAAAAATGGAATTGCCATCAACGCCTCCCTAAATTAACGTTCTGACTTAACTTCAGCTTTCTCACGCTCCCGCTGTACCAGCTGGTCATGATGACGCTTGGCATCCAGGAACTCTGTATTGATAGGTCCAACTGCTCGCTCTGCCTGTGTTGGATCAAGAATCCCCGCCTTTACTTTACTCAGCGCATGCTGGAAAATACTTTTCCCATTCTGGACTTCAAGCCAATATCGTTTGGCTGCAGTAATCCCTTCATGCCGTACAATTTCCATCATCTCAGCATCTGTAACAACAACTTCAGCCACAACAGCACGCCCAGATACACCCTGATGCTCGCAGTCTGGGCACCCGTTAGGGTTTATCAGCTTGATTTTCTTCAAGTCCGCTTCATCAAGAACATCCATAAAACGGGCCAAGCGATCGGGATGAAGCTTATCCTCATTTCCCAGGAAGCTAACTGAACATGTCTGGCAAGTTGTCTTCACCAGCCTCTGGAAAATCAGCCCCGTCAAAATTGTTTCGTCAGCGATAAGTGAGGCCGGGTCGGGTGTTTCCGGTGAGCGCAGCAGATCAAAAGCACGCTGCATGATGCCGAACGCCGAGTTGGCGTGTAATGAGGCAGCGACGCCATGGCCGGACATTGCAGCCTGCATGGCAAGACGCAATGACTCACGGTCCCGTATTTCGCCAACCAGGATTTTATCTGGGTCAGCTCGAAGAGCGAACCGGATAACGTCCGAGAATGCTTCACCACGGGCCGAACTGCCTTTTGCATTATTGACTGGAATCTGTCGAACACCAGCAATATTGTATTCAGGCGGATCCTCTACAGAGAGGAAGTTTTCCTCTGGTGTTTCCTCTTTCTTTGCCTCAAGCACGTGCTTCAAAGTCGTCGACTTACCCGAGCCAGTCGGGCCTGCAATAATATTTATTCCAGAGGGCTTATCCCAAGCCAACCTTATATTACGCTGATGCTCCTCATCATAACCAAGTTTACGCAGCCGCTCCTCGAGGGAGCCACGCACCTTGTTTGTATCTTTATAAAGGAGGCGAAGCACCATATATCGGCCTTCGTCAGCAAGAGGACCGCTAGCAATACGAACAGACCCAAGCCCGGCGGGCAAAAATCGTTCGTTCGAGATCCTCGCATCCTGGCGCTCCGCTGGCTTATACATGGAGCTACCATCCCCGACCATGGAGTTCATGATCGTGGCAAGGAGGTCCTTTGACTCCTCCAACTCCATCGGTCGCTGACGCGTTATGTCACCGTTGATTCGGAATTCAAGCTCGGCGTGCTTGCTACCGATCGATATGTGGATGTCAGATGCGTCACTCTCAGAAGCCAGTCGAAGAAGGTCGACAGCTTGCTGTTGTACTGCGGAATCAACATCGCTGTCCCCTGCCCCCAGACCTAGAGACTTTTGTAACTGCCTCTCCTCCATTTCCTGGGCAGGAATAGGTTCCACTTCGTATGGAATCTTATGAAGATATAATTTATCAACCCAGAACTTGAAGTCCGCATCTCCTTCCTTCAAGTCTGAAACATAAACAATGTGCTTTCTTGTATCGATATCCACATAGGCACGAAGGGACTCTGGTACATCAGGTGCCTGATGGATATCTGCAAGGCGACCAATAGATAGCCCTGATTTCTCCTGGGTAACTGATTCCGTTGACATAGTTACACCTATTGACCCATTGAGATCGAAGTAGAATCTTGGTATCCCGGGCCGCCCCCAGCAGCTGATGGCTGCACCCCTTGAGGATTCATGAACATCTCAGGGTTCATCATCATCTGGCTTTGCTGGCTTGAGGTGCTCGCGTAATCCGCTTCATCTGCCACCCCAGACCCTGCTAACGTGAGCTCATTAGTCTCGCCATCTTCTTTAACTGATACTGAATCAGGCTGTATGCTTACAATTTTGACCCCTGCAACCTCATCACCAGGGCTGACCGGGAAGCTGTTCCCACTCATCCCCTCTATTACTGCTTGTCTTTCACCGTCATATATTGAAATCCCTCTCACGCGCCAGAAGGAAGACACTAATGTCTTGACTTCATCCTCCATTGAAGGCATGGGCTCGAGCTTTCTTTGCTGATAGTTTGTGCCCGGGCCGGGAGCAGCGGATTGGCTTTCTGATGCCAGGCTAGATATCTTTCGTTCAAGCCCTTCAATTCTCTGCAGGAGCTTTTCTTCTTTAGACTCACTCTCTTCGCTAGATTCCCTGGTGTTATTTAATGTTACTGCATCCTCTGGAGCACTGCCGGTCAGCTCCATATACTGCTGCTCAAGCTCTGCAATGGCGATCATCTGCTCAAGGCGATGAATCTTTGCTTGCTGATTATCAATTTCCTTGAAAAGTAGCGAAGAATCAAGGGCCTCAACCTTGATCTCTTCATCATCCTTTGAATCATTATCTTCTTGAGAGCCGGAAGACTGCGCCTTCCTTTCTTCAAGCATTGCTGCGAATTCATCGTTATCCACCTGAGCATAGGTTCCCGAGGACAACATAACAGCAGATAACAATACGCCGATCTTGAAAGCATCTTTCATTGTGAGCACTCCTACCTTTTAGACCGCAGTATAAAACTGAATATTTATGGAAATATCGCCACCCTCACTAGATACTCGCTCCAGATGCATCCCAGGAATCTTTGAAAGTGTCTCTATTATGGCCAATGCCGAGACACCTTCGCCCTGCATCGTTGCGGTATTCACGCTGTAACCAAGCCTCTCGACTTTCTCCTGCTCTCCATCCATGTATGTCCGAGTTTCCTCGCCACCCCATTCGAGGTCAATCGACAAGCCGTGAAGTCGTGCAGCATCCATAATAACCTTACCGACTTCATTCTTTTGGGCGACAGCCTGATCACCCCTTGCTGACAAAGTATTCCCCAGAGATTGAGAGTGAGTCAGCGTATTGGGGTCTGAAAGGTTAAAACCTTCTTCTACAGGAAGGTGTGTGTATGACCCTATCTCGGTCCTTCTCCAAACCCTATCCACCGTGCTGCCATCACAACTCCACCTTTCCTCTCGCCAACCCAGCTTGTATTCCTTCCTCTGCTGGTAGTGCTCGAAGCATGCCGCAGCGACAGCCGAAACGTGGGGCTTTTCTTTCCAGGGAGTGGGGATTGGCCCACGGGAATTTATTTGGGAAAGAGCTGCCTGCCTCCTTGCCTCCTCCTGAGCCGCTTTTGTGTCAATGTAGGCTCTGTACTGCGAGTGGGCGATATATGCACCACTCACAAGGACTGTTGCAAGCAAGCCATATAGCAGCATGTTCTTCGTAGTTAACGGTGGAGCGCCAACTTCACCTATTGCCCTCACCTGAGGAATTTTTCGAGGCTTGGTGCCAGCTAACCAATCACCGATGACCTGAGCAGATGCATTAACATCTCGCTCATCAAACTTGACGCTTAAATCATCGTTACGACTTCTAAGGGTAGAGAAAGCCTCATCCGACTCTTCTACCCCTACAACCAGATCGCCGACAGGAGAGATTATCCCTGAACGCACAACAGCGATCCAATCATAGTCTTCTGATATCCTCAGCCGACCAAGAAATGAACGGGCCTCCGGATTCGCGATTAAGGCCAAGCATGCCAGCGACCGTGTCTTTGACTTTTTGGAAACATGGATGCCTTCTGGCGACTCTCCTACACCGGCGAGTATGTCTATTCCGGTTGAGAAAAGAACACCCAACTTCGCGCTCTCACCAAACACATGCTGGTACTCCGCGGCTTGCTCGTTCAGCTCCTCGCGAACCACCTTGCGTTTGCGCTGATGCGCTTGGAGGCGGGCCCAATATAGGCCCGCAAGCAAATCCACACCACCTACGCTAACGACATGATTCATGCGACACCTCAGGCTTCGTTAGCAGTAATAGTTACAAAGACGATGGTCTTGCCCTGAGAAGAGTTCCGATTCCAGCCAGTCCCGCCTGTGGCGCGCGACACACTGTCTTCATCACGCTGGAAGCCGGCGATGACCAGAGTGCTGCCCAGCGGCATCCTCGAGCGCTGAGTGAAGGACCGGTCGTCAACCTCGGGGCCCTGAATGGTCTGGCCGCCCGAGCTGAGCTCAACGATGTCCTTGAGGTTCGAAAGCGTGAAGGCGTACTGAAGCAGAAGCTCCTGATCCTCGAGGATCTGCGGAACCACCTGCATGGAGAAGCCGGTAGTGACTGTGCCCGGCGTCAGCGAGACCGAACTGCCCGCCTCTCCCGAGGTGTCGAGCTCGGTCGAAGCCAGGTAGGTCACTCGACTCACATCCTGGATCGGGAATGGCTGACCATTGAGAACCACGCCACTGGAGCTGGTGACGATGCTCGTCTCGCCCCACTCGTCCAGAGCCCTGACCAACAGCTCACTGCCGGCGTAGGGAGAATCTGCGTCCTCGAACAGGGTCGCGGTGAACTCACCCATCTCACCACCACCGCTGCCCAGTGTCGGGCCGGTAATGCCGAGGCCGTAGTTGTTGCCGACGCTCTCGAGAACACCATCGATGTTGAAGCCCGTGCTGAATGAGTCATCCAGCTGCAGCGTGAAAACGCTGACATTCAGCGCGACCTGGCGCATCAGTACATCGTTGTAGTCCTCGAGGAATGACTCGACGTTCTCGTGCACGGAGGGGGCGCCCGACACAATGATGCTAGAAGTCGACTCGTTGATGGAGTAGCTACCGTCCTCACCGACCAGATCGTCCATCAGCTCCTCAACACTATCCCAGGGGGAAATGTCAGAACTGAAAGAGGCGCTCAGCCCGCCTGAGGATTCCACAAAGGACTGTTCCTCACCGGTGCCGCCGCCACCTCCTGTGGTGTTGCTGATATCGGCTTCTTGGCTTACCGCGCCCGCCAGAAGCGCGACCTCGTAGTGCTTCACCTTACGAGTGGCGAGCCGGATGGTCCCACCGCGGTATTCCCAGAACACATCGAACCGACTCGCCATTTTGTTGAGTAGGCTCGACAGGCTGCCATCATGCTGAAGGCGGAATTTGCCGGTAGGGGTCGGAGCGCCAGCTGACAGGACCTGCTGAAGCATCTGATCGGCACTGCCGCCGCCCCCGGCGAACTGGCCGCCACCCCCGGCAGCGCCAGCATTCATGACCTGCCCCGATACCTTGACCGGAATCCCGGTTACCGACTGGATGCGCTCAGCGACCGCCTCCAGCGACATCGCGCTCGAATCATAGAGGGAGATATGTTGATCGATGCCAGCGGGCAGGGTCTGGCTCTCATCGATGGAGACGGTTCTACCCGACCCCAGATACAAGCCATCGATATCCTCGACCACAGGGTTCTTCGCCAGCATATCTCGCTGCTCAGAAGCGAAGCGTCGAACATCGTGGTTCACGTCATCCCGTGTCTTGAGCGACTGGCGATCTTCAATCGAAGCACACCCACCAAGAGCGACGGCCGCGGCAATGGACGAAATCGCTGCTCCGAGAACTGTAATCCTCATTTCCCGCTCCTTACGATCAGCTTGTGGTTGGCCTTAGCGCGCTTCAGTCGAATGGGTGTCCCGTTATGGGCCAGCGCCTTCACAACGGAGATGACGGTCTCATCGAGGTCACCATAGAAGTCGTGAGAGACCTCTATCTCGATATCCTTGGAGCCTTCCCAGATCACATCCCAGACCGGGTCCTTCTTGCCCCAGGACACGAGCTGGTCCTTGAGAAGCCCGGGCTCCAGCTCCCAGCGCTGCTGACGTTGAGGCGTGCTACTGCGTGTAGGCTGGCTCCTCGAGTCTCCCCCTCCGCTAGCAGCAGTGGGCCTTGCGGGAAGCGGTGGCGCGCTCCGCTGGGCATTGTCTGATGTGGCATTGCTCGCTGCTGCGCGAGTACCAACCGAGGCCTTCTCTCGCTGAGTCGAGCCATCGGCACCGACGCGCACCCACTCAAGGTCATTGCTCTGCGACGGTGCTGCCCGTGTCCCTTCGCGTTGAGTCGGCTGAGAGGTAGCTGCTGGGGCGCGATTCGTCGCTTGTGGAAGCGGCGGCGCCGAGGAGGCAGACGACCCACCTACGGTGGAATCGGTATTGATCATGACTGTCCCTGCGGCAGCGACTCCAGGGAGAGTCATCACCACCACCCCGAACGCCACTGTTCTCAAGCTCTTTTTCATAGCCACACCGGTTTGGTTTGTTCATCAACTGTCAGAGCGCCAGGAAAGCATCCCGATAGCATTTCCCTTCTGCACTACATGTTACCAGTTATGGGTGGCTGTTTTGTGTGTTGCTGAATCAGGGCACAAAAAATGCCCGCCAGCACACATGCGCCAGCGGGCATCTCTTATGCCCCGACTCTCCCCAGAGACTAGAACCCGGGGGCTCTCATGCTCGATCGCCCCGAAACGAATGCCTGATCCGGACTATTGGTTGAGATCGCGTCTGACAGGCGGCTAACCTCGTCCGCCCCGAGGTGCCGGGTGACAATCGCATCTTCGGGCGACCACACCACCAGCACCTCGCAGGGGCCCTGGAACCCGGTGAACTCCTGATGGGTGATGCAGCCCTTGATGCCGTGCCGGGAAAGCCATTTGGCAGCGGCCTCCTCGCTGCCCATCGAATGCGCTAGCGCTCCGTAGAGCGCACGCCCGACCTCCTCGTGCTCATCGTCAATGATCTGCGGGCACTGCCGGCCCATCACATCTTCCAGCCTTGACCAGTCGAACCCTGGAGCGATCTCTTCCAGCTCCTCGCGGGTATCCCTAACCCCTTGCATCAACGCGCGATCGAATACCCGGTCAAAGAAATCCATTGAGACGCCCAGCGGGCACTCCTCCATGGCCTCGTCGTACACCTCCTCCACTTCATCCTCGCCATAAAGGGATCGAAGCAAGCCAGGAAGGTCGAACGGCTGATCCTCACGAGCACCCTCCCAGACCAGCAGAGAATCCCGCTCCGGGACCGCCACCTCGTAGACGATGCCGAATTGCGGCGGGGTCTCGTCGTGAGCGGTAATCTCCAGCTCCATGCGTGCGGCGCGATATTCGGAAGACCCCGGAGCCTCGGTGTCGCACACCCGCTTCAACTCATGGATACGCCGTGACGTCTCCAGCGATAGGGGCTTCCCATCCTTGAAGTAGGTCACATCCGAGAAATCGCTATCCTCCACCGCCAGGCGAGCGCGGTAGGCCTCCGCTACAGCCGGGTGCGTGGCTAGATAGATCCCCTGGGCAAGCAGACTGGCCCCTTCCCCCTCTCCCACCTTCGACCGATCGAAGGCATCAAACACTCTCGGGCTACCGTGATACGCCTTCATCGCTCAACTCCTCAGTCATCACCCATCGCCAGATCCAACGCACCCTGCCGGCTTGCCAATTCCTCAGGGGCTTGCCAGGCCACTATTCCGCTCTGCTTGAGCCCGCGGACAAGCCTGCCACGCACCCGCGATCCTGCCTCCAGCAAGCGCTCGTGGTAGCGGTGATACACCGTCCGAGTGGCGCCCTTGAGAGGAGGGCTACGCAAATCTGTCACCATAGTTTCCCTCTCGAACCCATAAGGGTCTGCCTCCGGGAGCCACGCATCCGACACCCAGCGAAGCAGTGCCCCGGCATTCTGGTGCCTCACGTAGCGAACCCCGAACTCCCGGTGATACGCAGGATCCTGTCGAATGGCATCCAGCGCCTCGTATACCGCGCCCCGCTCGGGCTCACGCGGGATGTGGCGGAAACGGTCATACATCCGCTTCCACCAGCGCTGATGCAGTCGAGAGCGGCGCCAGGCTCCTCTCGCCTCGGTCCCGCGACGGTAACGGCGCCATACGCCACCAAGCCACTCACCCACCTCGCTCAACTCAGGGATGTCCTCCAGCTGAGGCTTGCCATGCGTTACCGGGTCTCTCATCTCAAGCGCCAGCCATCCATCATCCTGTGCAATACAGCCGAGGAGGCGTCCACCGAGACTCACCCCGAGCCATCCGCCACCGATAGGAAGCAGCGGCGGCACCCACGCCTCAGGAGGCTGATAGGCTGACTCGGCGTCTTCCGCGGCTTCGCGAGGCTTGCGCTTGTCGTGCTCCTCCGTGACCCCGCGGACTTCCAGCGTTTCATCGGTCAGGCGGAACAACATCTGGTTGAGCGCATCCTGGTTGACCCCCACATCCACCAGCAGGGCATCTTCCTTCCCGGGTGCGGCTCGCAGGACTCGGCCTACCATTTGCTCCAGGCTGGATACGTGGTTCGCCGGCCTCGCGATGATCGCGCAGCTCGCTGGAGGGCAATCCCACCCCTCGGTCAAGCTCTGTACGTTGATCATCACCCGAATCTTGCCGGCCTCGAACTCATCCAGCACCTCGTCCTGCTGCTCCCGGGTGCGACCATCCCGGCTATGGATGACACACGCCTCCACACCGGCGTCACGAAAGGCGGCATACACCCCTTCCGCGTGGTCGATATCAACGCAGTAGACGACCGTCAGCCGGTCACTGGCATAGTCGCAGAACAGCCGCACCAGCAGGTTGTTGTTCTCCTCGGTATTGAGGACTTCGCTGAGCTCCCCTTTATCGGGAAGCTCCTTGCTGTCCTGAATCCGGTTGACCTCAGCGATGTCCTTTTCGGCGATCTGGCCATCACGCAGCAGGCGCAAGTTGACGATTCGCCCGGTCTGGCGCACCTCCTGCAGGCGGATCATGGACGTGACCTGGCCAAACACCTTCTTCAGGCTCTTGCGGTCTGCCCGCTGGGGCGTCGCCGTCTCCCCGAAGACCAGCAGCTTCTTGTTGCGGTTCTTGAGCGCCTTCAGGATGTCCGCGTACTGGCCGGAGGCCGCGTGATGTGCCTCATCGATATCCACGAAGGCAAAGCCTTCCTTGGAGATGTCGTCACCGATGACGGCCAGCTGCTGGCGCGAGGCCAGAACGATATCGCCGCTCATGTCACGCTCGCCAGAGAAGCAGCGGGTGACATTCAGCTCCGGGTAAAGGACACCGTAAGCGACCTGCATCTGGCGAAGGATCTTGGGGCTTTCGGTAATGACCAGCACCTTGCCGCCGTTTTTGGCTTTTGCGAGCGACGCATTGCGTGACGCCGCCATCACCGTCTTGCCGGACCCCGTCGGAGATACGATGACGCCACCCCTTCCTCGCTCGGCGTGCGCCAGGGACTTGGCGATAGCGGGCCCTTGGTAGGGTTCGAAGCGAAACCCCTCGACCTGCGGCGTACACATGGGGAACGGCCCGAGCGTGATTTTCCCATCGCTGGACAGCACGGGGGACTCAAAGCTCATCCCGTCCATTTCCTTGTGCGCCCAGTCGAACAAGTAGCGAGTTAGCTTCACTACCCGCATCGCGCCCGCGTCCTTGGGCGCCAGCGGCACACCAGCCTCCTCTGCGGCCTCATGCACCAGGAAGTGTCCCCACCGATCCTTGGGTAGCCTTTTCAGAGCCGCTCTCCGAGACAGCTCGTCCGTACAGAAGCGCTCGGCGTTCAGACGGGCATGGTTCATCGACGTGGCATTGAGCTGACGCATGGATTCGACCAGGCGCCCCTCCCCATGAGTGATGACCATATCGACATCGGAAAGAAGCTCGTGGAGGTCATCCACGATCCGCTCCCAGGACTCCATTACCAGCCCGGGGGCCGGGGGAATGGGGTTCGCAGACAGCGCTCCCTCTTCATCCGCCCCGAGATGCGGCAATACCGGCGTGATGCGCCGGTGGTAAGTAGAGGCCTTCTCGAGCTTCCCCGAGTTGCGGATCTGCACCGCAATCTCCAGCGGGTAAGGCTGGCGCATGTCAGTCATGTTCCAGCGCCGCGATGGCTCCATGCTGTAGTGGATCGCGACAAACGCCTGCCGCCCCTGTCGCCAGGGAGAGCCCTTAACCGCCATGACCTACCTCCATCCCTCGACGCTTGCCGATGCCGGGTGTGCCAGGAGAGGCATGAGCACCGGAAGCCGGGCAGAGCGATGATCCTCAAACCAGATGCCCAGCTCTCGAGCCGCTCTGAGGGTGTCAGTCGCCTCGAGGATCGGCGCCAGCAGCAGCCGCGGCTGACAGCGCAGAGGGGCCGCATCCACGAACGGGAGGTTGGTGCGGATCTGGTCGAAGCAGAGACGAAGTTCGACTCGATCGCTGAACGACATACCTTCTTCCCACTGACTTGCGGGGACGAAAGGCAGGAGCAGCAGCCCTTCCCACAGCTCCAGGTCAATAACGGCCTCACCGGCATGCACTTCATTGCCCTGGTAGCGAAAGCCGCCTTCGCCACCAAGCTCGTGCTGCACCCTGACGACAGCACGCAACCACTCGAACACCGACCGCACCACCGGATGCCCTACATCACCCTCGGAAACAGCCCGTAATGCCACGAGCCGCCCCGGGCTCGGCAGCGGATAAGAGCGACCTTTCACCAGCTCACCCATCTCAGACCTCCTGCGCCATCAGCGCCAGCAATGCGACAACCGTGGCCTCGGGCATTGCGTACTCAGCACACAGCGCCTCCAGCCGCTCCTCGAAACGCGATTCAGCGCCACCCGCGGGGTTCGCCGGCACGACGCTCGCTTGCTCACCTGCTTGCTGTTGCATGTCACACCTCTGTGCACGGTGATCTGGGGTTGTGGCTGGTGCCATGCCCTCGATGCTACCAAGGGCACCCCAGGTCATAGGGATCTGCCCTATATACAGGGGTCATTCCCTGTGGATTTGCGATGGACACGCAAAAGAAAGCCGCTTGCGGGGCAGACCCGAAAGCGGCTGGCGCTGAGGTGCGTGGCTCTACAGGGTGATATCTCAGGCGAGCCGAACGCGGCTCCGGCGACGCGAAAGGGAACATGATGCCCGAACCAGCCGCGGGTCGGCCTCTGCCGCACGACCGCCCCGGGATTTCCATGGGAGGGGCTCATAGAGGCGGTAACCCCCAGCACGGCGAACAGCCTCTTCGTTGCGCACCAGGCGGTAGAGCTTCAGGTGAGGCACCAGGAGTGCCGCCCGTAAGGCATCTCCCCGTGTGGGCTCCGGCCATACCGACAACCGATAGTGAGCGGTAGTCTGGCGCCCAACGCGAGGTTGTGGACGCGCGTCGCGGTGCAGGACCAAAGCATCGGGCGGACTTACGAATCGTGAGCTCATGCTGACAGCCTCCATAGTCGTTTTCTGCCGCCACTCATACCACACCCGCCCAAAGAATCCGGCATTTCTTCCGATCCTCTGGGCGGGCGCTGGCGCGTATCAAAAGGAGGGGCTACTAGGCCCCGGGAGGCCGGGGCGGCGACCGGAGGCCGGGCCATCCTCAGCGGGAGAGTCATCTTTCCGGTCATGCCCGATAGCCTTGCCAGTGCTGGGCTGCATCATCTTCTCCATCTCCTGGGCAGAGAGTGATGCCCTGGCGGCAAGCGCCGATGTCCACTCCTCGGGGGTGGAGCCATGGGACATAACCTCATCCATGATCCGGCGAATATGGATTTCGACATCCCCTTCGACAAACTCGGGCACTTGCTCACCCTGCAGTTTCACCCGGGCATTCTCCATTCCAGCCTCGAGGTAGCCGGCACAGGTCAGCATGTCGAACATCCCCCGGCCGCCCTGCTCCACATCCTCGCTGGCCTGGACTTCGCGGATACGTTCAACGGCTGCGGCCATGGAGGCGTGCGAGTAAGGGTCACCACCATGCAGCTTCTCAAGCAGCTCGAAGCGAGCGAGATCACCGATGGCCAGCTTGCCGGCCGCCACCGCCTCCAACCCTTTGAACCACTCACCATCCTTGCCTACTGACTCGGATGCACTGCCCGCCATGCCGGTAGCCGAGGGGACAGCCCCAGCAATACCGGCGCCGGCCGGCAGGGTCTTGGTCTCCCAGAAGGGCCCCGCCGGTTTCACCGAATAGTTAGGGTCTGACTTCCGCTCACTCGACCTGTTCTCTTCGCGGATCCGCTCGGCCTCATCGAGAAGGTCTGCATGCGGGTCACGCTTCTGATCCTGGGTCCTCTCCCCCTGGCTATCCCGCTCGCGCTTCAGGTCACGCTCGAGGTCCGCCTTCTCGTTCCTGAGGTTCTCGAGATCCTCCTTTTCACGATTGACTGCAGCACGCTTCTCTTCGCGCTGCTGCTCGAGGTCCATTGATGTCACCTTGCCAAAAATGCGACGCAGCAGCTTGGCGAGAAAGTCCGCAAGGCGGAAAAACACCTCCTTGAAAACGTTTCCCCCTGCCTTGACGCCATCAACCGCTCGCCTCCCCAACCCCATAGCTGGCGCAGTCGGCCCCCGAGGGCGCTGTGGCCCGTGCGGCTGGCTCGGTCCGGTACGATGGGGGGTGCGGGGCGCTCGGGGCTGTCTGGCCATGGTCGTTCTCCGTTTTGTACTGGGTACAGGATACCGCTCTCACCCTATATAAAGGGGTCAAGCATCCCGAGTTTGCGAAAGCCCTGGCAAAATTTTTTCTCGTCTGCACCGCAAAACACGAGGAATTGGCCCCTGTATAGATGACAAGCACCTTTAGTGCCGACACAATCGAGCCAACCCAAGGAGTCAGTCATGGCCTTCACTTCCCACACACAGAGCAAGCGTGCTGCCCGCACCGGTGGCGATGTCCCGGTGCTGATGCGTGTTGATGACGTCAACGTCCAGGCGGGCACCATCAGCGTGACGATCTCGCGCGAGGAAAACCCCGACAACACCGAGGTTGAGCCGGGGCAGTACACCGTGCAGATGGATACCAGCGCGATCCCGGTTCACAAGCGCCAGGCCTCGGCCGAGCGCGCCACTGGGGCCTTCTACGGTGGCCTGGTGACCGAGAAGATGGAGCGCAAGAAGGGCCAGCACCTCCTCGCGGAAGGCTTTCATGTCACCGCGCCTGGCCAGGCGACGGCCCGCTGGCTGAACTCCACCCGCGCCGCGCTTACCGAGAACCGTGCCGGACTCGTGCATACCCGCCAGGCCAATCGCAACGGCCAGGACTTCATCGAGACCACCGGGATGACGATCCTCGACACCGAGGCGTTCGATGTCTGGGATGGCAACGC